>Ga0209417_1003123_pt1 | contig 23082 bp, 35 predicted proteins | sample RifGroF2_FD_184002 | JGI IMG/M metagenome (GOLD analysis project Ga0209417, IMG submission 184002) | Groundwater microbial communities from Rifle, Colorado, USA - Groundwater F2 (SPAdes) (version 2) | ecosystem: Environmental > Aquatic > Deep subsurface > Groundwater | place: Rifle, Colorado... | reverse complement strand
GGCAAGCCGGTAATCGAATCCAAGAACGCTCCTTATGGAATGCTCTTCGGCCTCGACAAGCGTTACATGAAGAAGTACACGCAGATTGACGGCGAGTGGGCCAATGATTCCGGCGCGATCCTTACAAAGACCTCCGGGAAGGACGTTTGGGAAGCCTTCTATAGGCGTTGGCTGAACTACCATTGCTCGAAGCCTTCTACCTGTTTCCGTATGGACGGCGTGGCGGCCAGCAATGTGTACATTGCCAGCTACTAGCAACTTAGCGGGGGTCTTTGATGGCCCCCGCATTTTAAAAGTGCCGCCTACTCTAAGGGCGAAAGGAGACACAAAATGCAGGAGTTTGGAGATTTCGTAACGCTGAAGTCAAGGGTAGATCATGAGGTTGCAATCACGTTCGATAGCAGGGAAAGGTATGTGCAGCCCGGAAGAAAGGGCATTACTCTTCCTCGTGAGATTGCAGAGCTTGGGATAAAGCAACATGCTTTCCGGTGGGACCCTAGTTCCGGGGCAGTTGTCGAGAGCAGACTTTACATAGTTGAAGACCAGGACGGCGACTTTGCGTTGCCTGACGGTGCCCTGGACGAAAAAGACGTTGCTGAGGTCAAGGAAACTGATGGCCTTGGGGAAGACAGTGTGCTTATTGACGGAGCGCCGGTAAAGAAGCGCCGGATGCGGCTCAAGGCTTCAAAAGAAGACTTCTCCATAAACAACAGGTAGGGCCTATGACTCCACAAAGCTTTCGAGAAGACCTGAAGAGATTCGACAAGCGGCTTGACTTTGAGTGGAACGGACTCAAGGCTAGATGGGAAGTTGTCGGGAAGGACAAGAGAAACGTCAAGTACGTGATCAAAGAGATCCCGCTAGGCCAGCTTGAAACTCTCGGAACCTGGGTTCTACAAGACTTGTATGAATGTTCTCCTTTAAAACAGGGAGGGGCAAAAGCTCTTAACCGAAAGATCGACGAAGAACAGGAGCGTATTGAAAAGGCTCAGGAACAGGAACACCGCAATAAGATGGAAGCCGTACACGATGATGCTTATATCCGGTTGAAATACGGGATAGGAGAAAGAATATCGTTCGCTGGTGTTGGCGAAAAGCACGAAGGCGGGTTTTTCGTGAACGATCGGCGCAGAAACACAGAATCCGCGACAGGCGCGGGGGAAACTAACAATTGAGGAAAGGAGGTCCGTAAATGGCAATTAGAGACAGAAACATCGACAAGAACAACAGCAATTTTGCCCGAGAAACAGTAACGCTGTTTCACAAAGCTCAGATTGCGGCAGATGTGACAGCAGGGACGTATGGGGCATGGATTGCCCCTTATGCTGGCAAGATCACAGGCATTCAAGGCTGGCTTGGCGCAAAGGGAAGCACAAACGAGGCATCGTTGAATGTGCTCAAGGGAACTACTGAGGCGGCAGCGGTAACAGTGCTTTCGGCGGTCATGGATATGACTTCTGATGCAATTGTAACCGGAACGCTCTCGGCAACGGCTTCGGACTATGCGTTTGCAGCTGGGGATGCGCTTTTCCTGCAAGCCACAACCGGCAGCGGGACCACGATGGACAGGGTAGCAGTAACTATCACTGTCAGGCCAGAACTTCAGGATGAGTAGTAAATTGAATTTAACCTTCTAGTGTAAAAGGAGAAAACAGAAATGAGCAACGTGATAGTACAGGAAGCCCTTCGGGGCAAGGTTTACAAGGAAATGCCGTCTCGCAACCTCGACGGGGCCGATGCTTATGCACGGCTTGGCAACCGTGGGGAACTGATGAACATTCCGCTTACCAGCACCAAACACGGTTTGGCAGAGGAAGGTTCGTATTATGTGGCGACAAACGCAACGATCAGCACTGCCATAACCCTTACAGGCGCAACTTGTACGGCATGGGTCGCAACGACTCCCACTGTCGTTCTTGTAAACGCCAATTCGACGGGCGGCGCAAATGTAATCCCTGATTACATCAAGTTTCACATTGTCGGCGCGGGTACGGCAGAGGCCGCAGTTCATTATGCGATCCTTCTTGACAGTACCAACAGGTACACCTCCGGGGGAACGGCTATTGTTCCCAAAAATGCCAACATGGGCATAAGCACTTCAACTTCAAGCCTTCTGTATGTCGGCGCAATTACCGCACCGGCAGCTTCAGCAAACGTCAGACAGGTTGGGCGCGGTCTGTTCCGCAATGCAATTGCGGTAGCCAACGACCAGTACATTCTTGCATTCGGAGCCTCCACGGTTTCAGCAAGTGCTTCTCAGCTTGCCAGCACGACCAGCATCATGCAGACCTTCCCGGCACCTCCGGTTGTGGTAAATCCGGGCGGTTCTCTTCTGGTTTATCTGTGGGGTGCGTCAATGTCCGCTGCACCTACGGCAGAGTTTGAAATGGGATTCTGGGAGCGTTAGGTTACAGTCCCGGCAGAGGATAACGGAGAGTAAGACACTCTGCCGGTTTTTTGAGGATTAAATGAACCGTTCTGAAATAAGAACAGACGTAAGGACTCTTCTGAACGAGCCCACGGAAGGATTTTGGACAGATGCGAACCTGAACACTTATATTAATAAGGCGAATCAGCGCGTCAATTCAATTATAGCCGCCACTAAAGAGGATTACTTTACTCTGTCTGCTACGTTCAGCACGGTAGCTAGCACGAAGTCCTATACTTTCCCGACTGATTGCCGGTTTATTCGGCGTATGGAGAAATACAGCACATCAGATGCCAGCGACATTGAGAAGTTAGACGAATTGAAGTTTCCCCGGACTGAAATGCAAGGGGAATGGCCTTTTACTGAGACGGGAATCCCGAAGAGATATACGGTATTCGGAACACAGTTTAATCTAGAGCCAATCCCTGATGACGTATATACCATGAGGATCTATTACGATTCCCGTAAGGACGATCTGGCAGTAGACGGCGATTCTCCTTCTTCACCTTCGGATTTTCACGACATGCTTGTTTATTGGACCTGTGTTTTAGCTTTGGCGCAGAATAAAGAATCGGCAGATGAATTTGTCGGTCTGTTCAATATTAGAAAGGCTGAATTGGTTCAGTCTATTTTGAGCAGGGGGAGCGACGATATCAAGACTGTGGAAGGGTATCTGGAAAACTTTTTTTAGGGTTATTTATATAAATGACGACCAAATTTCTTCCCATTGCTAATATCTATTTTCCGATGGAGTCTCATAGAAGGATTTTGCTAATGAAATACGGCTCGTTTAAATACGGTGAGGGGACAAATTACAACGAATCCGCTTCTTCGTTTACCGACGATACTGCAACTACTTCTACGTTCTCAGTTGAGGGCGGTTTTGGAGACGGAGAGTTTGGAGCAGGAGATTTTGGAACAGGAGAGCATGGGGCGATAACGGTTACTTATTCAACTGAAACTTCTACCACGGTGGTATATAGCTAATGCCTAGATTTCCTCAAACGGGAAGCACTGATAAAAACACATGGGGTACTTTGCTCAGGAGTTTCTTTTCTCCATTTTTCAATCTGACTACCGGGGCCTTTGTCGCTAATTCAATCAGCCATACGGAGCTTGCAGACAAAGGGACGAATACCCATACACAGATTGATAGTGCTGTTTCTGCCTCTACTTCACACATAGCAGATACAAACGATCCTCACAACACTACTTGGGCGCAGGTTGACAAAACGACTTCGAGTATAGCGGATATAACGACCAAGAGTCACACGTCGTTAACGGACATTGGAACAAATACCCATGCTCAGATTGATACGTTTGTTTCCAGCAAGGCTGCAGCAAGCGGATTGGCCTCTCTCGATGGAAGCTCTTTAGTTGTTCAAAATCCGGCAAATGCTACGGCTACTCCTACGGCCTCTAAAATTCCCATTGCCGATGGCAGCGGCCTTTTAAGCCATGGTTGGCTCCCTATGGTTGGAATGGTCACAATGTATGGGAATGCAACAGCCCCGACAGGATGGGTAAATTGTGACGGATCGTCACTAGAGCGAACAGGAACTTATGCCAATTTATTTGCAGTAATCGGGACCACTTATGGGGCTGCGGACGGGACGCATTTTAGCGTTCCTGATTTTAGGGGCATATTCCCGAAAGGGTCAGGCACAACAACAAGGGCGGCTGGTGTAGACGCAGCCGGGAGTCAATATACCTCCACACTAGGGACGTATTCTCAAGATAAACTCCAGGGACATTATCATAACTTGGTTAGGGAGGGTGGTGGTGGTGGTGGTGTTCGATTAGGCACTGCAGCAGACGGGAACACAGCTTCGGCAGACGATTTAGGTCTAAAAAATTTAGCAAGAGCATTGGTAACTAACGGAACAAACGGAACACCTAGAACAGGGAGCAGCACTGAGCCTCAAAATTTAGGCATTAATTTCATTATCAAATATTAGGGTGATTCATGGGAGACTTAAAAACAGAAGATACCAGCTACCCGGCAACGCTTGACACGCGCACTCTCATCGCCGATTCAACCGATGACGTAGTGGCAGCGCACGTCAACGGGCTTGCCTCTGCGATCATTGCGCTTGAAACCGAGCTAGGCGTTAACCCTGCCGGGAGCGTGACTGACATAGTAACTAGGCTTGCTGTAAATCTTCATGACGACGGCGGCGTTCTACGTGGAACGTCTTTCCCTGTCAGTCCTCCGCTTAAACTTCATTTGTTCTGGAGAACTGACCTGAAACAGCTTTACATGTACGATACTTCGATTGCTCAGTATCAGCGCGTTGACGCCACGAACGTCCATGCCAACCTTGCAGCCTTGGACGCAGACGATCATACTCAGTACGTTCATAACACAACTGCAAGGACCATAACCGCACAGCATACGTTTAACCCTGGAAGCGCCTTACCTCCGTTCATCCTTCACGCGAACGCACAGGGTCAGAAGGTGATCGGGCTTGATGCTGAAACAGTAGACGGGAAGAATCCGGGGAGTGCTTCGGGGATTGCTACTTTGAATGGTTCAAGTCTTGTGGTGGAAGATCCGGCGAATGCAACGGCCACGAAGACGGCTGGGAAAATATGCAAGTGGGGTACTTCTGAGGCGTTTGAGTGTGGAGCGCTAGCCGCAAGTGGTCAAATTACGTCAACAGTCGCGACAGGAACTGCACCATTTTCTATTGCATCAACAACAAAAGTAAGCAATTTAAATGCAGATAAGCTTCAAGGATACAGGCCGTGTCTTTATGCTACATCTTCTACAGCGACGACAGAGACAACTACGATAGATCTTGGGACAGTCACAACGGGTGATATTTTTATTATGAATGTGAACATTACTGTAGATGCAGGTTCAACACCAGCAAACTATATTTCAACTTCGCTAGAAAAAGCTTCTGGCACTGCGACTGTTTGGGATGGCTATGCCTTAAATTCCATTCATGGGATACAAAAAGTCTCTGCTACAGTTTTTATAGGCGATGCGACGGGGGTATTCACTGTTACGTCGGGGGGTACACTTATAATGAAAAGTGTTATCACCAATACTGGTGGAGTAGGTAATGGATACAGACAAGTTATTAACGTTTCTTTTTTAAAATACACGTAGCAGCGCAAAAAAATATTACACACAATGGACATTTCAAAACTCATAGCAGCTTTAGCCGTCAGCGGCGGTGCAGTTCATCCCCAAGGCCATGTTAGGGAAGGTAATGACCGGGGATACCCGATGACCGTTGATTATGGGAACCTGACCGAATCTTGGGGAGACAACGGACCTAAATCCCCAAAATGGACCAGCAAAGATAAGGAAAACGCATCTAAGTATGGGATGAATCTTTACGATAAGAGCAAAGAAGATGAAATAGCCATTCAAGGCGCTGGGTTCAAGGCTCAGGATGACATTGCAAGGATCATAGAAGACAAAGAATCAAAAGAGGCGATGTATCTTGCCAATGCAATTTTAAAAGGTGCTCAGGTTGCGGGAATATCCAAGAAGCTTGTAAAGACTTCTCCAGAGCACCCGCAGAATAGCGACATAGACGAGATGAAAAAGATTTCCGGCAACAAATACGTGCGCCCGATGATGGGCTTTTCCGCGATCATGGATCTAATGAAGTCTCAAAGACCTGAGCAGAATTGGGACGTTTCGGCGGGAGTAATGCCTAATTCAACAGCGGTAGGACTTACTTTCAACAAGAGGTTTTAATGGCAGTAGCAAGAGAAATGAAATCCGGTTACTTGCAGCTTCTTGGCGAGCTTAACAAGAAAGTTAACCCTTCGCTTGCCGATGACGGCATGTATAAGTTTGAAGGATTTAACCTTGATGAAGCTCTTTCTATCACCAAGAGGGCCGGATATCAGATATTAAACTCTGTTCAACTCACAGAGGGCGGGAATCCCGCTACCTTTACTGGGCTCTTTGATTATGTAAAGTCAGACCTTACCCGACAGCAGACAGCAACCGGACTTAGCGGGGTTTATCGGTACGGTTCTCCTTTTGCAAATCAGTGGAATTCTCTTACTCTTACAGGCGCAGGTGGTGACAGGACCGGGACGGCAGATAATCTTTACGATGCAGCGGTATTTGATGATCTGTTTTACCTTGGTAACGGTGTTGACGGGAACCTGAAGTACAACGGAACCACTGTTTATAATATGGGGATAACGGCCCCTGTAACTACGGCAACTGTAGCTTTGGCCGGAGTCGGGGCAGGGAATCTTACAAACGGAACGTATTCTTATAAAATAACGTTCTATAATTCATCCTTGGGGCATGAATCGAACCCTTCTTCTGTTACAGCCGATGTGACGGTAGTTGATAAAACGACGAACGGAAAGGTAGCTCTTACGGATATTCCCGTTTCTACCGATGCACAGATAAATCAGAGAAGAATCTGGAGAACAACAGTAGGCGGCGGGGTATGGCTCCTGCTAGCAACGATCAACGACAACACAACCACTACTTACACGGATAACCTTGCAGATACAAGCTTGGGTATAGCAATAGACGGCTTTGGCAACGGGGTACCGCCTGTTTTCAGCATGATTGAGATTTGGCAGGGTTACGCTTTCATGGCAGGCCCTAACTCAAGTTATGTGCAGTTTTCCAAGGTCAATAAGCCTAATGCTTGCGATACGAACGACAGAAGAGGGTTAGACGCCAATGACGGCGATGTTGTCACAGGAATAAGAAAAGGACCGGGATTTTTAGCAGTTTTCAAAACAAATTCTATCTGGAACGCATACGGAAGCGATAGGAACACGTTCGGTTTTAACAAGATGATTCCGGATACCGGTGCGGTCAATAACGCCTGCATAGTCAACGTTCCAATTCGTAATGTGCTGGCATTCATAGACGCTAATGCTAGGTTTTGGTTTTATAACGGGGTATCCGTTGCGCCAACTGCTTTAGGGCTTGAAATTGACCTGAACGCTTTGAACCAAGGCCAGCTTTCTAAGATTGTTGGGAGTGTCCATAAGACAAAGAATCAATGCCGATGGATTGTGCCGAATGGATCTTCTGAACAGTGTGATCTTTTAATTTGGTATGACTATTTAATGGATAAATGGGGCACTCAGCCGATTACCAATACTCCTGCAAACTTTATTGCAGAGTTAAAAGATTCGTCAAGCAGGAATCAAAATTATCTTGCCGGGTACACAGGATATGTATTAACAGGAGATACGGGGGGGTCTGATGACGGATCAGCTATAGCCTGTGAGGTTATAGACAGAGGCCACCCCGCTGTTGACTCTGCGCCTGGGCAGAAAAAGAACTTTTATGAGTTGTTGATTCTTTTTAAGCCTGAAAGTGGAACCGCAATAAATGTCTATGGGGCTATAGACGATCCAGAAGGAACGTATACTTCTATTGGAACCGTAGATTGCGGGGCGGCTTCAGGAAGGGCCACGATAAGATTTAATCTGTCTGGATATAGACTTTATATTAAACACACCGAGTCCGGGGTAGGAACTACATTGACTATTCGTGGATGGGAAGTTACTTATAAACTTATTGGAAGGCAACCGTAATGCACAGAAAAGATTTTATTCTCAGAACCCCTCTGGATAATTACATTGTTCCGCTTGAAAGCTTTCTCCAGGTAATTTCCAGGGACGGGCTCAAAAGCTTGAGTGGCAGCTACACCGGGGATGGAACAACGAGCAAGACCGTAGAGATAGGCTTTGCACCTATTTTACTGATTATCTCGAAGAGCGTTAATACCGGAACGACAACTTTCCCGCTTGCTGGTGATATGGTGTTTTCTTTGTATGCCAATATAGGAGTTTCTTATATCCCTGGAACGGGTTTTGTGAACGACGCAGTTACGGCTTATTCAAACGGTAGCGTGACCCTTGGCGTCAACACAAGCGTAAATCAGTCGGGAACTTTGTATCTTTTTCTGGCAATAGGATAAGGGGGAATTATGGGGTTTTTAGATTCCGTTAAAAGCAATATCGACCCTTTGGGCGGGCTAGGTATTAATAAAAGGGAGAATCAGGAGAATTATGCCAATGCAATGGCAGCAGCAGCAGCCGGGATTGCTCCTGCTTATCAAAAGGGAAGAGAACAATTACGGGCTGGATATGGCAGGGCCGAAGATTCGGCAAGGGCAGGATACGATACTGCCAGGAGTGGAAGCGCGGCAGGATATGGTAGGGCAAGAAGGGAACTTTCTTCGGGTTATGGCAAGGCAACCAATACCGCTAGGGCAGGTTTTAAAGAAGCAAAAGGCTACTACGAAACCCCTGAAATGGTCACTACCCGGCAGGAGCTTTTTAACCGTGTTTTAGGTAAAGGTGGTATGAGTGACGAAACCCTTGAAATGCAGAAAGCAAAAGCCAGGGAAGAGTATGGTACCGGGTTAAGATCTGTTCAGGACTCCCTTAACAGCATGTATGGGGATTCTTCGGCAGAAGGCATGGCCGGAGAAAACCTTGCCAGGGCGGCGGCTTCTTTAGGCGCGGAACGGGCCAATACAGTCAGGGATATAGATATAGGCAATGAGCAGTTGAAGCGCCAGGAAATGACCGGGGCAATGGGGTCGCTCCAGCAGGAAGCCGGGGCAAGAGCGCAACTTTCAGCAGAGGAGGCACAATACGTTTCTGGACTTGAAGCCAGGTTTGCAGAAGGATCATCTAGTCTTACGGCTCAAGAAACAAATGCACTTGCTCAGTTGGCGGCGGCAGAGGGAACAACCCTTGCGGATCTTCAGGCTCGCTTGGCAACGGGTGAAGCTTCGCTTACTACGGAAGAGGCTAAGGCACTTGCCGAGATCATGACCGCTCAGGCAACAGGGGCGGCAACAATCAGCCAGGGCAAGTCTGGACTGTTGTTCTAGGAGGATAAAATGGGTTGGGGTGCGCTAGTTAGTATTTTGGGAAGTATGATGAACCGTGAAAGTCCACAGATACAAGATGTAAAGAGGAAGAATAGTGTTCTTTCTAACCCATCGACACTTCAGAACAACTCAGGCGGGGGCGGTGGATTTGCCTCTCTTTTGGCTAATCTGGGCGGCGGCAAGAAGAAAAACAAAGAGCAGGATTGGTCAAGTTCTTCTGATGACTATTGGCTGAATAACAGGCCATAAGGAGAAAATAATGGGAGTCCTTAACATACCGCAGTTACAGCGATCTGATTCAGGCGAGGGAGGGCAATTATTGTCTTCTCTGGCGCAACTGCTTTTAAGCAGCAAATTACAGTCCGGAAGAGAGCAGGAAAAGAGTAAATTAGAGGCATCTCAGCTGGAACAGGCCGCTTTAGCCACGGAAAGCTCATTGCCGATGAACAAGGGCAAAAGTCCGCTAATGGAGCTTATTCAGAAGCCCCAAGGATACGATGAAATTCCCGAGACTATCCAGAGGCCGGTTGAAGAGCTTCCAAAGACTTCTGCGCCCAACCCTGATTGGACGCGCATACCTAGAACAAAGGATTCTGTTGAAAAGGCTAGTGAAATATCGCTGAAGCAAATGTTGGGAATGGATAAAACCCTTGAAGAACGGTATATCGGGGGAGAGTTGCCGCCTGAGGAGTCTGATAGATATTTGAACCTCAAGCAAACCCTTATGCCGGTAACGACAATGGAAAACGGGAAGCCCGTTATCAATACGGTAGGGACTAAAACAGGTAAGGTTACAAGGATTGGGGCTGCAAAGCCTTTGTCAATCAGCACAAACCAGCCTTCGCAGGATGAAATAAAGAACGCAGCATGGAAAGTGGCAAACGGGGAAATTTCACTTAGTTCAATTCCCGCAAGGTCTACAGCGAGGATGGCGGTAATCAACGAACTCGGCTCAAATCCTGCCTATAAGGATTTGAACTTGGCTGAAGTGCAGGCCAATATCAAGAAGAAGCAAGACTTGAGTTTGATTCGGAGCAATGCGCTTATTCAGGCTATTGACAAGCCCATGCAGGATATGTATACGGCGTTTGAAGAGCTTAACAACAGTGGGATTGTCCCGTTGAACGCGGGAGCCAACTGGTTTCTTCAAAACACAGGCGACCCAAGGATTGCAAAAGTCAATACTTACCGGAATGAACTTGTTCGGGAAGTGCAGAGGGCGCTTGTCAATTCTGGAGCTATGGCACAGGCAGGCGTAGACCAGCAAATGCACGTTCTTAATTCATCGTACTCATTGCCTCAGATGAAGGCATCACTGAAGGCCATTGACGATATTTTACAGGCACGGCTTGAAACGCAAAGTTCTCCCGCGTTTCCTAAAGCAAAACCGGCGTATGACCCTCGGACTCAATCAGGGCCGCAGCCTGTAGCGCCTCAAACCGGAACATCTCGGTATTCCAAGTACGGCATTAAAACGGAGTAACCATGCCTATTGGCGATAAGAACATAGACCGTATCAAAGGCAATGTGAAGCTGATGCTCGATCAGGGTGCGCCTGATGACGATGTTGACGGATACTTGGCTGAAGAGGGAGTTGAGATAGAAGAACTTCATGCGCCTACTCCTGTTGAAAAGCCATCTGTTATGTCTCGCGCAGCAAGCAACCTTGTCCCTAGTGCGACAGAATACGGCAAAAATTTAGTAAAGCCCATAGTTTCGCCTGTAGAAACCGGGACATCTCTTGCGAATTTAATATCAGGTGGAATTACGAAAGGGGCAAGTAAAATACTCCCTGTTTCAGAAGAGCGATTACAGGAAGAGGACGTACAGGCTTTTGAGAATGCAAAAGGCTATTACGGGAACAGGTATGGTGGTCTGGAGAATATTAAGGAAACCCTTGCTAATGACCCGGTAGGCATTGCAGGGGATTTAGCTACACTTCTAGGTATGTCAGGCGGGGCGCTGTCAAAGGTCGGGCAATTTAGCAAGGTAGGTGCATTACAGAAGGCGGGAGCCGCGACCTCATCCGTAGCGGGCGCGGTTGAGCCTGCCAGCATAGCAATGCTCCCGGTAAAGGGCGCGGTTAAGGCGCTTTCTGCAACGAGCCTTCCTGAGAAGCTTTATGGGAGTGCAACTAAAATGCCAATTGGAAAGAAGTGGGTTGAAACCTTGCCGGGGAAGGAAATTTCAGACCGACAAGCCGCGATTGCAGCGGGTCTTGAAAAAAGCGTTCTTCCGACTCCGTTCGGAGCTGAGAAGGTGCGCTCTTTGGAAAAAGGCGTTCGCGGACAGGCTGACGACATTGTTTCTTCAGGGGCACAGCGGGGGGATGTAGCGAGAACGCTGGAAGATATCATTATACCTGGGCTCGAAAAGACGTATGAAAAGGCAGGAAAGTCTTCTGCCCCCACGAAAGCACGGGAGATGGTGGACGCACAGGCACTAGACTTTATGGACTATGGCGATACGATCCCAACGGATAAGTTACTCGGCATTAAAAGACAACTCTACAAAGAGGCCACTTATGGCGGGACGGAGAAAACCGCACTCGGTGGACAGTTAGCAGAATCTGGCAAGAAGGGCCTCGCACATGCCGCAATGACGAAGCTTGAAGAACTTTACCCAGAGATAAGGGGGCTTAATAAACAAGACGCCGCATATATAAAGCTTCAGGAAGGCATAGACCGGGCAATAGGCAGAATCCAAAACTCAGACCTGCAATCGCTTAAAACTTCAATAGGGTCTGCATCAAGCAACCCTATAATAGGGGCGATCAATTACGTTGTGGACAACCCTGTAGTAAAAGCCGAACTTGGCGTGTTGTTGAATAAGAACAGAGGCACGCGCCTATTGGATAACAAACGAGCCTCCGCGAGAATGGGAGCGTTTCAGGCAGGCCAGGCGGATAAGGCAACAAAATACCCAAACTTGGAAAAGCTTTTACTTAATCAGTAAGCAAAGTCCGAGCGGCGAAACAAGGAGCTTCGACCTCCCCGCCCAGCCGCCCGGTCCTGATCTAAGATCAGGCAGAACAAGTGTATCATATTCGCATAATAAAGGGCAATTAAAAAGGGGGTCGAGAAAATACATGAAAGAAGGGTTGACACCAGTGAGCGAATGCGATTACCCCATGTGCCCGAGTGCGAAAGATGCCACGATGGAACTTGAGAGGCACAGAGAGTTAAGAAAAGATTTGGAAGAAATTAAGGATAACCAAAACAAGATTGCAAATGGTTTGCAAGAGGCGGTACTCAAGTTGGAAAAAATAGCCCTGTTATTTTTAGAGATTGATCATTTGAGAACAGACCTTAATAATCTAGGCAGCAAACTAAGGACGTTTGAGGAAAATGTCTGGACAGAAATAAATGGGATCAAAAAAGACCGAGTAACATGGCTACAACAGGTAATTATCCTATTGGTAGGAGGCGGGGCTTTTGGAATGATTGGGTATATTCTAAAAGCTCTGGTAAATTAAATGAACCAATACAGTAAGCAGTCTGAAGCTCAGTTGAATACAGCACACGAAGACTTGCAGAAAGTGTTTCGGCGTGTTTTTGAGCGGTTTGATCACACAATCGAGAGAGGGCACAGGCCCAAGGAGTTGCAAGATAGGGCTGTTGCAGAGGGTAATTCAAAAACCCCTTGGCCGAAGAGCAAGCATAATAGTTTTCCTTCAAACGCCATAGACGCCATGCCTTACCCTTACAGCTATGCGGATCTTGATGGGAAAAACGGAACAAAGCAACAGTTCAGGGCATGGTGCAGAAGCTACATGTTTATGGGGTACGTTCTCGCAACGGCTGATGCTATGTATTTGTCCGGGGAAATAAAGTCAAGGATCAGGAGCGGGGCCGATTGGGATGATGATAAGGACATTGCGGAAGAGACGTTTATAGACATTCCGCATTATGAAAGGATATAATTATGGGCCACATTGTTTCTGACTTAACGGAAGGTGCCGCAAAGGGATTGTTCTCTGGCATTGGTCAGTTGTTTAAAGATGTTCGTACCGCTATAACCGGGGTAGATCCTGAGAAACGGGCTGAACTTGAAATTAAGCTTGCGGAACTTGAAAGTAAAGCCCAAGAATTTGAGATACAATCACAAAAAATCACCTCAGAGGACCGGTCCAGTGCCAGGAGTCGAGAAGTAGAAATAGCCAAAACAGGTAAAAAAGATTGGCTCCCAAAGGTGCTTGCTATCCTAGCTGTTCTAGCATTTATTGGCTGTCTTTTTGCGCTATTTACCAGAACAATACCTGAAGGATCTGCAAGGGACGTTTTAATGATGCTTATTGGTGCCTTGAGCGCAATCGTAAAAGATCTATATGGTTATTTCTTTGGTAGTTCTTCGGGTAGTTCAGAAAAAACAATTGCAATGGCAGAAGTCATGAAGTCAAAGAGGTAAAGCCTGTTACGTGTTTGTGACGTATCCTCAGGCTGGATTGTTTCTGCTTGCATTTTTGTAACCTCTTGATTTATAATGTGCTGCCTCTTAGGAAGGGGCATTATTTAGTCGCATGGTCGCGGGTTCGAGACCCGTCGCCCGCTCCATTATAACCTTAATTTTCAACTTTGTTTTTTCCTTCACGCTGTTCTGTTACGGGTTTGTTACGGGTATATTCATTTCTAACCCTAACAGTATTTGATGCACATGGAACAATAATCAAACGTCCGTGATCTGTGGTCAAGGAAATTTCATTGTCAGACTTTCTGTAATACAGTTCAAACGCCTGACCATCACTGGTTTCAAGAATTACACCATCACACTCGACTTCCATTTTATCCAACCCTTTAAGAATAAAAAATCTTGCCTTTTTCACTTTCCACCTCCATCAATCAGCTTGCCCATAAACCTTGTATTTGGTAGGTCTACTTTTAATTCATCAATCAACCGCTCTTTGAATGCTTGATATATCTCTTCAACAGAAAATGATTCTTGATTCTCGTAGAAACGAGAAATTATCCTGTAGTCTTCCATTTTTTTAAAGAATTTACTTTCCATCAACAACCCCCTTAGTCGCCTTCCACTGTAAATTATATGTACTTCCCGAATACTTCCATTCGCTTATCTGGTTATTATAACATATTGATCTAAAAGCATGAAATTACCATTGTCGGGGGTTCGAATCCCCCTGGGGACGCCAATTTTTTTCTTAGTTTTCAGTTACTTTATCTTTCACCTGCACGATACCCGGTACTTCCCCGATACTTCCATCAACCAAGTGCCGTACAGACTCGACAGACAGGGCAATATAGCGCTCCTGGGACTTGGCCGAACTTTGACCGGCAATAGTCTGCAATTGCTTTGTAGACGCTCCATTGCGGGCCATTTCGGTCATTCCAGTATGTTTCATTGCATTATAAATGTTTACGTAAGGAACTCCTGCAGACTTACAAGCCGTGCGCCAGCCCTCATTGAGCGTGTGAGCGTTGTACCGACCTCCGTCTTTGTTTGGGAAAGCTATCTCATTTCCGAAGCGCCCGCGAATGCACGAATCATCCCAATGCTTACTTAAGGGCATTACGTACTCTTTTTTGTTCTTACGCGTCTTGATTGACCTGTCATAGTCAAGACCGTGAGCAATTTTTACGCAGCGGTATGATAGGTCAAAGTGCCTTACGTCGAGGGCCGCGACTTCGGAAGGTCGCATTGCGGGGTGGTAAACATAAAATGTAATAGCGGCCTTTAGCCTTGGAGAGCGTATTGCAGCAAGCGCCTTGTTTCGGTCTTCAATCGGCATGATGGTAGGCAGTTGTTCGGGAACTTCTACCGAATCAAATATAGGCATTCTAACGATCAATTCTTCTCGCATGAGCCATTTGCAGAAAGACTTTGCCTGATCCATAATGTTCTTTACGGCCTTCGGAGCAAGCAAGCCCCCTTTATGATTCCCTGCTTTAATTCTATATCCTTCTTTGCAGTAGACGCAAGTTGTTGCAAGTTCGCATTCTTCGCATTGCTTTCTGATTAGTTCTCCTAAAAGAAAGCTTCTAACTTTACTAATGTCACTTGTTTTAAGTTGTGTACAATCTTTTTCTCCTAGCAGCGGAGTAAAATAATCTTTTACATATTGTTCCAGCTTGCGAGTGTAATTGAGGGACCGTTTTTTGCTTTTGATGAAGGCAAGCCACCTTGGAAATAGTATGCGTCCCCTGAACTGATTACGTTCTTTTCTCAGGTAGTTTCTAAGAATGAACGTACCTGAATCTATCTCGTTACGGATCTTCTCAAGCAGCCTATGAGCACGTCTGAAACTGTCAAGAGCGTTCCCGTCCGTATCGTGAGGTATTTTGTGATCGCGGCCTAAATATTCATCGGGCCAATAGAGATATATATAAAAAGTTTCGGGCTTAGTATGGCAGGACGTGCAGAGTATATCAGCTTCGCCTATGAACTGAAACTTCTGGCCGCATTTAGGGCAACGCTCGCGTGTTGATACCTTGCCAGCCATAGATAGATAGCTACCATCCTTTTTTATTTGACGGAAAGGAGAGGCCCCGCCGCCATTGCCGGGCACGTCTGCCAGGATGACAGCGGGGGTTGAGGTGCTATTGTAGGATAGATGGCGCATAGTTGTCAAGTGGGCTAAACGATCCTTCCGCTCCTGGTCTTCACAATGTTTTTTCTGATAATCCGCGTTACGGCAGATATGGACACCCTTTCCGGCTTCCACGGCTGCCCATTCAAATCAGCAAAAAAATTATCTCTTCGTTCTCCTTCGTGGAGTAGAGGACGTTTACCTTGCCCGACCGGATGCTTTTGATTGTGATTTCGTAGGCACCGTATGCGTGAACGTCATTGTAAATTTCAACGATACCGGCAGCGGCTTTTGCGGCATGAATACGCTCCCATCCTATAGTTGCTGCCCGGCTGGACTTCTGAGAGCGCTCCCACTTTCTTTCTTCCCGCGTTTTTCTCATGAGTTATGCATTCCGGAAACTGTGCAAAGTCGGGTTCATGGCTGGTTATGCGTTAAAAAGCATATAGCCAACGTAGCCCCAAATAGCGGTTTCAAAGAGAGCTTCAAAAGCGTATGCGCCATCAGAATATGATCGTGCTGTGATACCTGCTTTTGATCGTGCGACAATTATAATCGCCTCTGCCAATGATGTGGTTACAGGGAACAACAGCATCCAAATAACAAAAGAAATTTTATTCACTTTATTCTCCCAATGAAGGACGCATAACAATTGCGTCCAAACCGTCTACGCTTCGCTTGCGGTTGACGCAAGCGTTGGAACTATCCGATCTTTCCCGCGAGTCCGCAAAAGCCCTTGCTGCCTTCGCCGCCCTTAGATTTCAAGTCGTTTTCCCAACGCCACATCATGCACTCGGAAGCGATGCACCGGCAAATTTTCGGGTTGCGTTCCGTGCCATATTTATTTTCGTCTGAACAACTCGAATGAATAGACCATGAGTTTGCCGGTTGAGAGTCTGGTTCTGTATCTTGAAAACGAACATGAGGACACCACCTATCTTTCGCTTCTTGTTCGGTAAACATGGGCCATCTCCTTTCTATAAAAAACGTTCCAACCAAGTCGTCGAGAGGAACGGGAAAGCGCCGTCCCTCTCGACTGCGTTAAATCGATACGTTCCTGACCTTCTTCGCCATTTTTATAAGAATTTGCGGAGGAGGATAGCTCCTTTTGGAAAGTTTCTTATGCTCATCTTCAAGAACCTTCGCGCAGGCCTCAATCACTCGTTGCTTAAAAAATTCAAATCCCTGTTCGATTTCTACGAGAGTACCATCCAGATCATCGCCCGAATCACAGCACCCGCCGTCAATTTCTGAATCGGCCCCACTGATTTTTTTGATCAGTTCGTAAATAGATTCCTGCCAACGTCCTATTTCCTTATCGTGCTCTTTTTGATTCATGAAATTACCTCCATGATTTAACCAGGCGGTCCACAAAGACTCGCCTGGCGGCTTGTGACCGCCGCGTTAATTCAAGCACACCTCAAGACCTCTCTCCCCAATCCAAATAATCTCAACACTATCGGGAATGAAAATAAATATCCTTCCGTTCTCGACAAGCATTTGATAGGGTTTGAGCTTCATCGTTAATATGGGATGTCTGTTTCATCACTAGGAGTATTTTCTTTTTTTGGCTTACTATCCATAAACTTTACTTCTTCTGCAATAATTTCTGTTTTGCTTTGTGTTTTCCCATTAGCATCTTCCCATTTATTTGTATTAAGCCTGCCTGAAACTAGGGCCTTACTCCCTTTTTTGAGGTATTCCGCGACATTTTCAGCCTGCCTGTCCCATACAGTGACTTCCCCAAAAAAAGTCTCTTCTTTGTCTCCATACTTCCTATTTGTAGCAATCCCAAACTTTGCGACTGCTTTACCGTTTGGAGTAAATCTCACTTCAGGATCTCTTGTTAAATTCCCAACCAATATAACTTTATTAAACATTTATTTTCCCCTTTTCAAAAATTTGTGCCTCTTCTGCCGAAAGGTTTTCGGAGCCTACATTTGCATCCGGTTCAAAGTGAGCCTTGAGCGCCAAATAACAAGCGCGAAGCTCTGAAGATTTCATATTTTCTATTTTGGTCTTGCTACTTGTACCGAAATATTTCTCCAAAAGCATAACCTTTTTCTTGAGGGTATCAGCGTCTTTGCCGCTCATGTTCTTTGTGAAAAGTGCCGCAATTTCTTCGTTGATTATTTCCCGCTGGCGCTTTTCCTCAGACCAGCCATCGTTACCGTCAGGAGTGAATAAATCTTTGCTTGTGCCATCGCTTACTTGGTAGTGAGAGCCGCCGATATTTAGGAATTGGAAATGAGGCTTAAATGTTTCAAATGTTGGGAATTCGAATTCTTTTCCGTTGAGAATGTCGGCGCGATCTTTTTCAACGATGCACATATTGACAATTCTTACCGGGCCATCTTTACGGTGATCTTTTATCATTTCGATAAGAAGGGACGGCTCATAACCCATTTCTTTCTCGGTAGCCATCTTTGTGCCAGTTGTTATAAGTTCCTTTTTCCCATTATCGCCTTCTTGGTATTCATAGATTGAACCGGCCCTGCCACAAACAATCATGTGAATATGAGATGTTAAGAAAAGATCCGTGAACCTTGCCCATTCTGATTTAATAGGCCCCCAATGCTGGAACTCAAGCCTAGTTATCTTCTTGTGGTCAGGACGCTTCTCGTTGATCTTGGCAAGATAGGCAAGTTGCAATTCCCTCCACACGTGGCTTATGCTGTCAACAAGTGCGATATCCACCTTGCCAGAAATTTCCTTAACCCATCCTATAAGATCAACAAAAGCTCGGCTCTTATTAAAGTCAATGAGTTTTATCCCGTTCTTTGCAAAAAGCGGCTTTATGAAGTGCGCTCCCGGCTCTGTATCAAACATTGCTACGGGCTTAGTACTCCCAATGAGTTTGTGAAGACCTATTGCAATTTCAGCCGCAGTTCTCGTTTTCCCGCTTCCTGCATCGCCATAGATGCCAACCTTCCCGTAGGCGATACCGGCAGATTCTTCTTCGTTAAAATATTTGTTCATAATTCCTCCCTTTGTTTTTTTACTATTCCGGCCATTGTTCCGGCCAACCGTAGTCTTCGAGATCCAGCCAAAAGCAGATAACCATTTTTATGAGGATCATTTTATTCTGCCTCCAGTCTCTACTCTATTTCTTTCCATGCATCCGCTATCCGCATATCGTTGGCATGGGACAGGCAGAGCGGGATTCTCACAGCAATTCTGATACTGTCGTCGTTTGCGAAATATCCCTTAATCGGCATGGTCCCCATCGTGTGCAACTCTGGGGGCCTGAGGCATCCGAACGCATTACAATGGTTCGGGAAGAGCGGGGAATATATTTTGTTCGTAGCGTATAGATATATTACTGTGAATTCCATGATCCCTCCCCCTATGTCAAAATTCCATGTGTGCCCCGCACTCTTCACACATCATATCCCTCGGATCTACCGCCCTCATATACGATCCGTACCGAGCGCAGAGGTTGCGGACCATTTCAACATAAATAGTTTTCACGTTGCCGCACTCGCAGATGACTTCAAATGTTTCCGGCGCTTCCTCTTCCAGCCCTGGGTTGTATGCGGCTTGTTCTTGGAGAGCGTACATTACCCTCTAGCCTCCCGTTCGGCCTCCTGGATGATCCGTGTCCACCATGCATATTCTGATTCGTTCGGCTTTCTCATTTTGGGCCTCCTATGAGTTTTATTGACCCCCGCCTCCGGTCTGCTTTTGGCATCTCGCCACGGTGAGCACGGAGCGGCGGGGGGTGCATCCATCATTAGTTATACTATAAAGCATACTTGACCTCATTGTCAAGTTTTTTCTTCAAGTATGCTTTATATAGAATACAAATAAAAACAAATACTTTCAATTATTGTTGAATTTTTTATTGAGATTTGGCAGGTAGCTTATTGATTATTTCGTCTGCGAGGATCAGAATTTGGTAGAGGGATGATTTGTAGACACACTTTTTACAGGGGGATTCTTTCAATTCTAAGGGAGGGGCCTTAAATGGTAGTATATCGGCCATGCGAAACAGTTAAGCATCTAAAGTTGTAATTGTCAAGGCTACCCATTGGGATAAGTTATGCGGATTTTGTGCTTTTCCTTTCTCTGGCCCTTTTCATCAGTTCAAATGCCGCGTCTTCATCAATGTTTAACTCCTGGCCAATCAGGTCTTCTATGGTGGTCCCCAAGGATCGGGCGATCCGGTGAGCTACATAAAGAGATACTCCACGCTTGGCCTTGCTGTTCTCAATGGCGCTTACCCATTGAAAGCTGATACCTGATTCTTCTGCAAGTTTCTCCGAAGTAATCCCCTTTTCATCGCGCCGAGCCCGGACCCTGCGCCCGAAGTCGTCGTTGAATTTTTTTTCTTCCGGGGTTACTGCTTTTGTTTTTGTTTTGTTCATTAATAGTATCATATTGTTTCCTTTATGTTTTAACAATCAACTACACTTGAGAAAAATCTTGACAAATGGTTCAACTATGCTTTATACTCATACTATGAAAGCAATAGAACTCGCAAACAAATATGAAGTCCACGAAACTTTAATCTCTCACATTCGGCATAACCGCAAATATACAGATAATTTGCTTTTGGCTAAGGACATGGCGGCGCTCACCGGAAGAAAGCCAATTGATTTTGTGCGTCCGAAGATAAAGGCCCTTGCTCTTGCCGCACATCCTGAGTTGAACACTGTTCATAAGCGTAAGGTAGCAAATAAAGCCTAAGTAGGAAATTCATTTTTTTTCAATACTTGGGCTTTTAATTTGTCCTGGTCGGAAATGTGATTTGTCGTAAAAGCGGAGTTTTGCGTCACACAGAAGGTTGCAAAAGGGGAAAACCTTGGCTCAACTGAAAAACAACGAGGGGATCAGCGGGCACCTGCAACGCATCTTCATTTATGGGGATGAGCTACAGGAATCTGGCCGCGTCAATTCTTTCTTGGAATTTCTTACAACACGCATAAATCCATTTACTGGAAAGCCTTACGAACTGGGCGCAAGATCCCTGTACCGCTACATCGGGGGAGAACAGCACTTTCCGGTGGATCTTCTCCCGGCGCTTGTGTCCTGGTCCCTCGATGAAAAGCTTATGACTGCATTTAACATCTATCCAGCCCCTTCTGATATGGAAAGACTGCAAGCCAAGATCGACGAGAAAGAAAAGCAGATCAAGAAGGAAGCGGAAAATTTGAAGCTGATGAAGGCGCTTATTAAAAAGAAGTAAGCCTCTTTTTTTTAACCTTGAGAAAAACTAAAGTTGGTAAGACAAGGTCAACACAATGAATGAAAAACTTAATGATGACGGCATAAGATTTTTCAAGGGTTGCATTCTCGGCGGGGCTCTCGGAGTTACCGCATGGACACTGCTATATATGATCGCGTGGTTTTTGTGGAATTTATAAATTTCTTAACTATAAGGAGGGAATAATGAACATCTATAAAATGAAAGTTCAAGCAACGTCATATTCTGGTTCAATCAAGGGCAAAGAAACCGAATTTGTTGATACCGAAAAACGGGATTGCAAGATCGGCGCAAACAGCTTCGATCAAGCATTTAAGAAGGCCCTTAAACACGAGTTCAAGGATTTTTCATTCATCGACGATGACGAAGAGAGCAAGACGCACGGCAAGCGGATTTATTGGGCTTATCGGGACTTCGACCTTGTGAGCGCAGAACGCACGGAGACTGATATTTTATAACACATGGCCGCCCGACGACCTCAACAGCATGTGCACGACATGAGGGTAGGGCGGCCACCAAAAATATGCCGGGTTCGCCCAGTTGGTAGGGAGAAACGACAAGGCGCAGGTTCGAGTCCTGCACCCGGCTCCAAATTTAGCGGTTCCTCCCCCGCTACAGCTTGTTAACCCATCAGCCGTGAAATGATAGGCGGCAAACTTTAAATCTTATGTGCAAACTATCTCGCAACATAGACCGTAATTATTGCATAACCCTATGCGGACATGTGAAAAAGCGGATAGCCGTATCTGCTAGTTGGAATGCGCCAAATAAAAAAGAAGTCTCGTGCGAGCAATGTTTAAGGAGGAGGTAAAATGTCTTGCAGCCGATTAGATAACGAGAATTGCAGCCAGAATGGCCCTTGTGTAGAATGGATCGAATGGGAAACATCTCATCCTGACTCAGAATCCCACGATTTTTGCAAGCAACAACTTTCCCGGCCACTGACAAAAGATCAAAGAGCAGAATTGCAGCACATAATTTTTAATGGCCCTACCCCTGTAGTAAATTACCTTTTCATTCTCAAAGAACACAAATCACAGAGAGAAAACCTTGTCAATTACATGGAACGCTGCGAACAGGCTATTGATGCACTAAAAAAACGGTTGAGGGATAGCGCGGGGATTTAACACGCGGGTCACACGCGGCGCTTCCCCGCGTCGTTGTGGACCCGGCTGGTTATCATTCGCAGGGGGTGAATCGTGGAATACAAAGAAGCTCATGAATATTCAGATGCCGAACTCATTCAGGTATTGACAGAGCGATATCGGCCGTCAGAAATTCCGCCGTGCCGGGTCTGTGGAAAATCGCTTACAATTCAGGCAATCGGCGGAGGGAAACCAACATGGTGGGGCTGTAGCGGATTTGAAGACGTACCGGGAAAGCCGAATGAACTACGGTACACAAAGGGCCGTCATGGCGCGGATGAGCATTACAGCCAATCGAGATATGAAGACCGCAGGGCGGGCGGCGATTCTCGCGTAATGGAATTGATAAAGCGTTTTTTGGACGCTTGCGAAGTATAACGGGGGCGAGTTGAGGGGCGAAAGAGAGGATCAGGATTATGAACGAGAAATGCGAATACGATTTCTGTGCTCAGAATAAAGATGGTATATGCGAAGAAGTAACCTGCACTGGTAACGTAAAAGTTCATAAGCCTGAGCCGAACGAAAGCCCCTCGTCCCCTCGAACGAGAGGTTCTCTGCCCGCCTCACAGGCAGACTCGGCTTTCGAGGGGACAGGTTCTCAACTCGCCCCCGTTCTCTGCCCGCCAGACCCGCTTCTATCAGATAAACCGGGCGGCGTAGTTATCAAGTGCGTAAGCTGTGGGGCAATGCTACCATCATTCGATGCTATTTCAACACATGAATGTAGATAGCCGCCCGCTCCACGCGGGCAGAGAACCAGGTATTAGACCAACTTTGCAAAGTTGCGGCCATGCATAACTTATCAATTTTTAAAGGATAACAATGCAGCGAATAACAACACTACTATTAATCTGTCTTATCATCGGCCCCCTAACGTGGCTGTTTACCTCTGCTATTTCGATGGTGCC
>Ga0209417_1003122_pt1 | contig 23100 bp, 20 predicted proteins | sample RifGroF2_FD_184002 | JGI IMG/M metagenome (GOLD analysis project Ga0209417, IMG submission 184002) | Groundwater microbial communities from Rifle, Colorado, USA - Groundwater F2 (SPAdes) (version 2) | ecosystem: Environmental > Aquatic > Deep subsurface > Groundwater | place: Rifle, Colorado... | reverse complement strand
ATGGCACGATCGCCAGCTATGCCTGGAATTTCGGCGATTCGACAACCGGAACTGGCGCGACTGCGACTCACGCATACGCAGCTGCCGGAACCTACACCGTCTCCTTGACAGTCACGGACAACCGTGGCGGGACTAATACCGCAACCACGACTGCGACCATCTCTGCGAGCAGTGTCAACGCACCGCCTGTGGCAATACTTGCCGGACCGTACACGGGTACTGTTGGACAGGCTGTATCTTTCAGCGGAGCGGCCTCCACTGACAGCGACGGCACGATTTCCAGATACGCTTGGAACTTCGGTGACTCGAGGACGGGTACTGGCGTGAGTACGACACACACATATTCAGCTGCCAGGACTTATACCGTCACTCTGACGGTTACCGACAACCGTGGGGCCAGGAGTACCACCTCTGCCTCATGTGTGATAGCAACTCAGCCTCCGTCGTTGAATAGAGCTCCTACCGTAAAGACAAACAGTGTCAACGGCATTAACATAACGTATGCTACCGGCAACGGAGAGATCACTGATCTTGGCAGTTCAAATCCTACCGCGTACGGCATGGTCTGGAACAAGACCGGAACGCCTAAAATTGGCGATAGAATCAGCAAGTATACCAACAAGGGAACTGTCAAGAAAACTGTTTCCTTTACCAGCTTGATGAGAAATTTGTCTCCAAATACCAAGTACTACGTGAGAGCATATGCCACCAACAAATATGGAACACGGTATGGCGCTGAAGTCACGTTCACTACCATGAAGAAATCTGGTGAGCATGGAGATGATGATGACGATGACGATGGAGACGATGACGATGGAGACGATGACGATGGAGACGATGACGATGACAGGGCGAGGATCGCCAATTCGACTTCAACAACGGATGCAGTATCGAAGCAGGCCTATGTTGTCACCACGCTTGTCCCGCTTGACATTCAACTGGATCTCAACCCTGGCTGGAACCTCCTGTCCCTTCCTTTTGCAACGGATCCGGATACGACTCCAGAAAGCGTGCTTGTGGATGAAAAAGGCAAACCTGTGTTCAGCGGGATGATATGGACCAGAAACTCAACATCCAAGGATAACATCCAGATCAAAGGATCAATTCCTGCGAACGAAGCCTTCTGGATCTATAATCCTGCAGATCATGTGGTAAGCACGGAGCTTATCGGCGGCATGCCTCCACTCGGCAGCCACGGATTGGAGCCAGGCTGGAACATGATTGGAGTTTCGTATAGCATGTCGGCTGGAGAAATAGACCCCGCCCGTACAGTGCTTGATGTCCGCGAATGGGATCCTGATACCAGAAAATTCCGTTCTCTGCCGTTGGACACCATTCTCATTCCGGGCATGGGCTATTGGATTGAATGCAGCGAGTAACGGAGAAAGCATAAGCATAAACCATAAAAAGATCTCCGGGTCAGACGGCCCCGGAGATCTTTTTTTATGGTTCCGGAATGCCAATGGAATCTTTGAATACGTTCTGCGGAAATATCAATGACTTGGCATGGATACTGCTTTTAAGATTAATTCTTATTATTAAACTGGGGGATCCCCAAACATAAAAGAGAGTGTTATCTATGACAAATAAAATACAATGGAAAGCGGTGATGGCCCTGGTCGCGGCGCTTATAGCAGGCTCGGGAACAAGTTCAACTGTGCTGGCCGATGCCAGCGGAAGATCCGGCTATTCCGGAAATCCGGCGACAAAAGCCGGGGCAACCTGCTCCTCGTGCCATAGCGGCGGACCGGCAACAACTGTAACATTGAGCGGACCAACTTCGGTAGCTCCAAACTCCACCAACGCCTATACTGTCACTGTCACAAGTGCAGGACAGACAGGCGGCGGATTTGACGTTTCCACCACAGCCGGCACACTGGCTGCTGGCACGGGCAGCAAGCTGTCAGCTGCAGAAGTCATTCAGAGCGCGCAAAAGACCATGACGGCTGGCTCTGTCAGCTGGCAGTTCAACTGGACTGCCCCTGCTTCCGGAACAGCGACACTATATGCGAGCGGCCTATCCACAGATCGAGATGGCAACGATGGAGGCGACATGACGGCCAAGACCAGCCAGGTGATTACTGTGACCTCTTCAACAAATGCAGCACCAGTGTCAAGACCAGGCGGACCATACACAGGAACGGCCGCAGTGGCTGTTTCTCTCAGCGGAGCAACGTCCACTGACAGCGATGGCACGATCGCGAGCTATGCCTGGAACTTCGGCGACTCGACAACCGGAACCGGTGTCAGCCCGACGCATGTATACGCGTCTGCTGGAACATATACTGTAACCCTCACAGTCACAGACAATCTCGGAGCCACTGGTACCGCGACTACGACTGCGACCATCAGTCAGGCCGCGAACGTGCTGCCTGTCGCAAGAGCTGGCGGACCGTACACGGGTACTGCCGGACAGGCTGTATCCCTCAGCGGAGCGACCTCCACCGACAGCGATGGCACCATCGCAAGCTATGCCTGGAATTTCGGCGACTCGACGACTGGAACTGGAGCAACGACGACTCACGCATACGCCGCCGCCGGAACCTACACCGTCTCCTTGACGGTCACGGACAACCGCGGCGGGACTAACACCGCGACAACTACTGCGACCATCGCACAGGCCGCGAACGTGCTTCCTGTTGCAAGAGCTGGCGGACCGTACACGGGTACTGCCGGACAGGCTGTATCCCTCAGCGGAGCGACCTCCACCGACAGCGATGGCACCATCGCAAGCTATGCCTGGAACTTCGGCGACTCGACGACCGGAACCGGCGCAACGACGACCCACTCATACGCAGCCGCCGGAACATACACCGTCTCATTGACGGTCACGGACAACCGCGGCGGGACTAACACCGCGACAACTACTGCGACCATCGCACAGGCCGCGAACGTGCTTCCTGTTGCAAGAGCTGGCGGACCGTACACGGGTACTGCCGGACAGGCTGTGTCCCTCAGCGGGGCGACCTCCACCGACAGCGACGGCACGATCGCGAGCTATGCCTGGAACTTCGGCGACTCGACGACCGGAACCGGCGCAACGACGACCCACTCATACGCAGCCGCCGGAACCTACACCGTCTCCTTGACGGTCACGGACAACCGCGGCGGGACTAACACCGCAGCTACTACTGCCAGCATCTCTGTACCCGTAGTCGCATTAAAGAGCGGAACTGCCATCGGCAAAATCTCCGGTTCTGCAGGCTCAATCAAGATCTATAGGATAACCGTACCTTCCGGGCAGACCCTGCTCGAAATCAGCACAACGGGCGGAGCCGGAGACTGCGACATGAATGTGACAGATCCTCTTGGCATCACAGTCAAAAGGATCATGAACACGACCAGCTATGAGTATGCGCAGATATCGAATCCGGCGGGTGGGGACTGGTTCATCCATCTCAATGGACAGACGGCCTATGCGAATATCACGCTGCTCGCGAAATATTCAAAGGCTACGGCTGTTGCAGCGGCGCCTGCGGGCTTGTTCGCCACGGATGGCACGTTCGCCGACAGGATCGTTGTAACATGGAAGCCATCAGCTGGAGCAACCAGCTATGAAGTCTACAGGAACAGTTCCAATGCGCTCCTCGGCGCGGATTTCACAATGCTGGGCGAAACTTCCAGCACCATATTCGAAGACAGCACTGCCGAGTCCAACAAGGTCTACTATTATTTTGTGACGACAAAAAACGCTATAGGAACAAGCAAGTTCAGCACTGGAAATTCCGGTTATGTATCAAAAACGCCTTCGATTCCCGGCGCGGTCACATCCTCGGATGGAACTTATTTCGACAGAATCCGTGTAGCATGGGCTAAGACAACCGGTGCGACATCATACATGATATTCCGTACAGAATCGGCGGCGACAATCCCTGATCCTGCAATCTCCACGCCGATCGGAGAAGTCAATACGCTTTTCCTGGACGACTTCGGCGACGACATCTTACCGCAGGTCGGTGGAATTGTCAAGAAGTACTTCTACTGGATAGCGGCAAAGAACCAGAATGGCGTGACGGCAATCAGCAAGACCAACAATGGCTACCTTTCCAAGAAGGGGCCCGCTGCGCTAACCGCCAGCAACGGCACATATTCAAACAGAATAACTGTCACATGGAGCGCAGTCCCGGGAGCGACAGCCTATGACGTCTACCGCTGCACGGACAGGCTGAAGAAGCTGGATGAGTTGAAAATAGGAGATGCTGTCGGCGCAACCGCGTATGACGATATTTCAGCGGTGAAGGATACTGTATACTATTACAGGATCAAGGCTAAGTACGGGAATAGATACGACAGTGATTTCAGCCTTCTGAGCGCCATCGGCAAGGCGGCGGGCTCATTCAACCCTCCACCCACTGCCGTGCTGGCAAATTCCGTCCCATCCGACATGGTCGGGGCGATGGTCAAGGGCAGCAGCGTATATTTCTCGGCAGATGTTCCCGTCGGGACTACCAGGCTGGTTGCAACCCTTGATGGTACTCCGCCACCTGCCGGGACCATGAATGACTGTGATCTTCTTGCGAAGTTCGCAAACTATCCGACTGTAAAATCCTATGGCGCGAAAGGCGTTGAGAACAAGGTCAGCGAAATACTGACCGTAAGCAATCCCGCCGCAGGCACCTGGTATTTCCTGCTACATGGGGCGACGGCATATTCCAATGTCACGCTGACACTGAACTGTTATTCCGTGGCCGACATAGTCCTTACACAGGTTCCAACCAACGATCTTGCAGTTCCGTCCACAGCCGCATTCAAAGGCAAGGTGGTTGATGAAGCAGGCGCAGGAATCCCGAACATCGTCGTCCTTGCGAGGAACCCGGTCACCGGGCTGACAAGCGCACTGACCAAAACAGATGCGAAAGGGGTTTTCGCGTATTCAGCGCTGATCAACTCCGAGGGCGAACACACGTTCGACTTCTTATTCAACAGCATGCCCGACATTGCAAAGGGCACGGCGAGCCACACGGTTGCGACGAAGAAGGGCTGCCTCGAGGCCAACAGTTACTTTGACATTTCATCCTATCTTCCTGCGAAACCTGTTCCGGTAACGGCGCAGGCGGACATAGTGGGGCTGCAGAACTTCCTGGACACCCGGAACGGCTGGGACGAGGATGCGATCAACACCACATATGAGACCATGTGGGTGGAAAACACCATTATCAATACAGGAAACGACACACAGCTGAACGGCAAGCTTGATGAAGGCCTCTACATGTTCTTCTATGGAGTGGAAGGCGCGGGAGCTGGAAATGATACGACATCGATGTCCGCCTTCTCGGCAGTTCCATTCGCCGTGCACGTGGAATCTTCCATGATGGCCGGAGTGCTTGCAAACCTCAAACTCCTGGGGCTGGTGGACGTCACACAGGAGACAGCCATAATGACGGGGGGCATCGGGGTGGTCGCATTGGCTTCCATAGGCGAGCCTGATGAGGGTGCAACACCTTCCAATATCTCGCTGCTGGCTTCCGAACAGCTCGAACTTCTTGCGAAGATCGCAGGGAACTCGGGAACGTCAGGAACCATAGATGCCATATACTCCGGCGTCACTGTAAAGCAGATCACCGTCACTTTTGCAGACGGAAGGAAACTCGATGTCGTCGGTTCAGCATATTTGAAATAAAAAAGGAATAGTATGATTTCGCGGGAAGTCCCTGCGGAGGATGGCAGCCCCCCTTCCTACCTTTGCACAGGACTTCCCGCTTCTTTTCCCGCATCTCCGAAAAATATTCAAGCCAGAATGTTGAAATTCATAGGTTCCGGCTCTCTATTATGCCCTGGGAGAGCAACTGCGCAAAGGGAATACGGTAAAATCCGTAGCGGACGCGCCGCTGTAACCGGGGACGAAAGCCTGATTTATGCCACTGTCCATTTAGTAACGGATGGGAAGGCCGGGCGAATAGGATGAGCCGGGAGCCAGAACACCTGCAGATGCCTCGTGATCCGAACACCTCCGCGGTAGGGGTGGACAGGAAGAGTTGCATTTTCAGCCCGTGCCGCAAGGTCCGGGCTTTTTTTATTTGGAGACGAACCTTTACGGACAGGATAAAAGGATGAACAGGATAATCATAGCAATGTTATTGTTTTTTTCCTGCGCGCTCAATGCGCAGGAAAAAAACGAAACGAAAGGTGAAAGCATGGATGCAATACTTCTTGTGGCGTTCGGCACCAGCGATCCGGAGGCAAAAAAGGCCTTTGTCAATATTGAAAAATTGACCCGGGCGAAATTCCCCGGTCATGAGGTCCGCTGGGCATACACATCCGAAATGATAAGGAAGAAGCTCGCAAAAAAGGGCGAAATCCTGCTCTCACCTGATGAGGCCCTCGTGAAACTTAAGGAAGACGGCTTTAAAAACGTCTATGCCCAGTCCCTGCATATAATTCCGGGAGAGGAATTCCATCAGGTAGTCATGGTTGCATCCAAGTTCAAAAAGGATTTCGAAAAGCTCACACTCAGCCCGCCACTTCTCAATTCCATGGATGACGTCAGAAAAAGCGTCAGGATTATGCTCGCCAAAGTACCTGCCGTCCGCAAAAAGGAGGACGCCGTTCTTTTCATGGGCCATGGTTCAGGGAAACACCCATCCGACATGATCTATGTTGCCACCGCATACGCAGTCGAGAAGTCAGACGGCAACGCATTCCTTGCAACCGTTGATGGCAATCCGTCCCTGGATGAGGTCCTTGCCAGGCTCAAGGAAAGAAAAATCAAGAAAGCCTATCTGCTGCCGTTCATGTCGGTGGCGGGAGACCACGCAAAGAACGACATGGCCGGAGACGAGCCGGATTCCTGGAAGTCGATGCTCGCCAAAAACGGTATTGAATCAATAGCCGTCATGAAAGGCATGGCGGAATATGACGAGATAGTGGACATCTGGCTGGAACATCTTTTAAATACAATAAATCCGAAACCCGAATATCGAAAAACGAAACAATAAGGCATTAATTACCAATGTTTGAATATTTTAAACTTCGAATTTAGGAATTGTTTCGCGTGAGCGACGTTGTCGCAACGCGACTCACGTCAGATTTCGTGCTTCGAGTTTCGGATTTCAAAGGAATCAACATGGCTTCTAAAGCAAAAAAAACAGGCATGATATATGGAATCGGGGTCGGCCCCGGCGATCCGGATCTTGTCACCATGAAGGCAGTGAAGGCGCTGAAAAAGGTGGATTTTGTATTCGAAGCCGCCTCCGCGTCGGAGAAGGAAAGCATCGCAGGACGGATAGCAAAGAAATACTATTCCAAGTCCGCGAAATTAATGACTCTCGTCTTTCCCATGGTCAATGATGCAAGGACAAGGAATGACGCATGGAAGAAGAACGCCGGGATTGTCGCTGGAAGGCTTTTGTCCGGACACGACTGCGCGTTCGTCACGATCGGGGATCCCATGATATACAGCACATGCTCATACCTCCTTGCCGAACTCAGGAAACTCATCCCATCCCTGAAATCAGAGATCATTCCTGGCATAACTTCCTTCCAGACGGCTGCTGCAAAATGCCAGGAACCGCTGGTCGAGGACCGCGAGACGCTGACGGTCATCCCTTCATTCTCCACGGAGACATTGAAGGAACTTAAAAAGCATGAATCCGGAACCCTCGTATTGATGAAGGCATACAGGACAAAAAAGGAGATCACAGCCTATGTAAAGGAGACCGGATACAATGCGATATTCGCATCAAGGCTCTGCCTGAAAGGGGAGATTGTCACGTCTGACATCTGCCTGGCGGAAAAATCCCCTGACGAATACCTTTCACTCTTCATAATCAAGAAGCAGTCCAAAGATGCATGAGCATGAATTCACATTGTCAGCCATCATGCAGTCCTCCGGCTGGATACTTTTCGCGGTCGCGATAGGCGCGATCATAGCAAACATCATCGAGAGCAGGAACTGGACGGGATTCATATCCTTCATTGCAAACCCCCTCCTCAAGTTCAGCCGTCTTCCCGGCGTATGCGGCATATCGTTCGGCACTGCCTTCTTTTCGAACAATGCCGCCGGCAGCATGCTTGCTTCGGCCTATGCCGACGGAAGGATCACGCGCAAGGAAATGTTCATAGGTGCGATAACGAACTCATTCCCTGCCAAATTCAGGCACATGATGAGGCCGGCGGTAGTGATCATCCCGCTGCTGGGCATAACTGCAATCCTATATCTTGCAATTCAGCTGATAATCGAGATCCTGCAGGTACTGCTCGTTTTTTCCTTCGGTCGGAGAAAAAACCTGGATCCGACTGAATACCATGCAGCGGTCAGGAAGGAAATGCCGACCTGGAATGAAAGCCTGAGGTTCTCCTTGAAGGCCACCGGAAAGATCCTCCTGCGCGTCATCCTGATAACGCTTCCAATCTTCATATTCGTCGCCTACCTCGGGGACAAGGGCGTATTCAGACAGCTTGAGAAAAAGATTCCCAGGAACATGCAGTCCGTGCTATCCCCTGAGACCATCGCGATCATGGGCTCAAAGATGGGCGGACTCGTCAGTTCAGCCACCGTCGCGGACAAGATGTTCCATGAGGGCAAGGTGTCAATGCTGCAGATCCTCATAGCGCTGATGGCGGCAAACATGATAACGATACCTTTCAGCGCCCTGCGCAGGAATTTGCCCACGGCCCTCGGGATATTCCCTAAGCGCGACGGCGCATGGATTGTCGGAATCACACAGTGCCTGCGCTTCGTTTTCAATCTGGCGGCACTCGCGATCCTGATCCTGATCCAGGTGAAATTTTAAATTTGAATATCCAATATCGAACAAGGAATGTCCAATGACGAAATCAAGCACTGAGATAAGATGGGACATGACGGCATCGGAGATAGAGGCCGAGAGCTTCCGAATCATTGAAAAGGAATTCCTGAATCGTCCTTTCAAGGGACCGGAATGGAATGTGGCCAGACGCCTGATCCATACCACCGCTGATTTCTCAATCTGCGACAATCTCGTATTCAGGAACGATCCCATTGCGGCCGGATTGAAAGCTGTTTCCGGTGGAGCCCTCATCTATTGCGATTCGAACATGATAAGGAGCGGAATATCTGTGCAGAAGCTCAGGATGTTCAATCCTGCGTACACGAAGGATTCAATTCATTGCTATATCGCCGACGGCGACGTTGCAGAAATGGCCGAGAAGGCGGGTACCACACGGGCCCTCGCCTCGTTGAACAAGGCTGAAAAGATATTGGACGGAGCCATTGTGCTGATAGGCAACGCACCGCTCGCGCTCGCGGGAATCGCAAGACTCTACCTCGAAAAGAAAATCAAACCGGCGCTGATCATCGGGATGCCGGTCGGTTTTGTAAATGTCGTCGAGTCCAAAGTCCTTCTTTCGAAAACTGGCATTCCGCATATAACTATTGAAGGCAGAAGGGGCGGAAGCACGCTTGCGGTCGCAACACTGCATGCAATATTGGAGAATGAATTTTTACAGGTTAAAATTTTATAAAATGAAAAACAAAGAAATAAAGAAACTAAGGACAGGTTTCACCACAGGTGCATGCGCAACAGCGGCCGCAAAAGCCGCATGGATGCTGTATAATGGCGAAAAAGCCGAGGACGAGATAAGTGTCACTTTCCCTGACAGGAAACATCGGTCCATCAAGCTGGAATCGGCAGAGATGGATGAGGAGTCCAGGACAGCCCGCGTGTCGGTTGTTAAAGATGCCGGAGATGATCCCGACGTCACCGACAATGCCCATATAACCGTAAAAATCGCACCAATCGCCGCAAGGAAAATATCCGACAGTGACTTCACTGAAGACATTCTAGATTCCTCTTTTGTGCTCAGAGGTGGCAAGGGTGTCGGACTTGTGACACGGAAAGGACTTCCTGTCCCAGAGGGAAAATGGGCCATCAATCCTGTTCCCAGGAAAATGATTTCGGGAAACATCGCGTCCTGCAAGTTCAAAACTACCGGGTTGTTCCTTCTGGAAATCTCCGTAAAGAATGGAGAAAGAATCGCCAAAAAGACGCTCAATCCCACTCTCGGCATCAAAGGCGGCATATCAATACTCGGTACCAGTGGAATAGTTGTCCCCTACTCCAACAAGGCATATCTTAAGACGGTCACCATCCTCCTGGATGGAGCAAAGCTCCAGAAGCTCGGACACATAGCCCTCTGCACTGGCGGGACTACTGCGAAGGCAATCGGAAAAATGTATCCGGAGATTCCTGATCAGGGCATAATAAGGATCGGCGACTTCATAAATCCTGCGATAAAACATGCATCATCGCTGGGTTTTGAAAAGATAACTGTCGCCTGTATGCCTGGAAAACTCCTCAAATACGCTGAAGGACACAGGAACACCCACGCGCATAACGTGAAGCAGCAGTTCGGCGGACTTGCGAAATTCGCAGAACAGCTGGGATTCACCGGGAAGACGGTTGAAAGAATAAGAGGCTCCGCCACTGTCAGGGAGATATTGAATTTCATAAAGCCTGACCCGGCACTGCAGATGATGAACGATCTTGCCGGAAAAGCGCTTGGCAACTTCTTCAACTGGACTGGATTCTCAAATATAGAAGTAGTAGTTTTTGATACGGATGGGAAAACAGTAACGAAGAAAAGCTATTTATAAACACAGAAGAAATAAACCACGAAACACACAAATGACACGAAAATGTCAAATGAGCAGAAAGATTAAAGTAACAGTTATCGGATGCGGAGTCTCGCTGGAATGCATGTCACCTCACGCGAGGGAAAAGGTCATGCAGGCCGACGTACTCGCCGGCGGCAGAAGGCTTCTTGACTTCTTCCCCGAGTTCAAAGGACGGAAGATCGTGATCAAGTCCGGAATACTCGAAGTGATTTCCGAACTCAAAAAACTGTCGGAAAGCAAACGTATTGCCATCCTCGCGTCAGGCGATCCTTTATTCCATGGGATAGGCTCAAGGCTTGGCGCTCACTTCAGAGATTCAGAGATTGTGATAATACCAAATATTTCTGCGATGCAGTCTCTTTTCTCAAAACTCAGGATATCCTGGGATGACACGGCCCTTTTCACGCTACACGGCGGGAAAAAAGCTCCGTACAGGAACATTCTCAATTCAAACAAGGCGGTTATTTACTGCGATGACAAGGTCACTGCATCCGGGCTTGCCGCAGAACTTGTCGCAAAATTCCCGGATTGCGGTTCAAGAAATGCCGTCATAGCAGAGAATTTGGGGATGAATGAAGAAAAATTATACAAAGGTACTTTGAATAAGTTAAAAAGATGTAAAACTGGAGGACTTTCAATACTTCTCCTGCTGCCAGCCGAAGGGCTCATCGACAGCAGCATATCACTCGGCCTGGACGACTCCGGATTCATCCATGATAACCGTATGATAACCCATTCCGAAGTCAGAGCCGTTGTGCTTTCTAAACTCAGGATAGGCCCCGGCATCATGTGGGATATCGGCGCCGCCAGCGGATCCGTCGGCATAGAAGCGGCATCACTCTGCCCGGCACTCGACGTGATCGCGGTCGAGTCTGACTCGAAAAGATTTTGCCAGCTCCAGAAAAATATAGATGGATTCGGCCTTCCAAATGTAAAAGCCCTGCATGCCGGAGCTTTGGAGACAATTGCAGATCTGCCAGACGCCAGAGCTATATTTATTGGTGGCGGAGGAAATGACATAAAGCAGATTGTTGAAAAGGCATTCAGGAAGCTGATTCCCGGCGGACGACTTGTCGTCACGGCCGTTCTTCTTGAAACAAAAGCTGCGCTCACGAAATGCCTTAAAAATAATTTCCTTGAGGCTGTAAGCATTTCCGTGAGCAGATCATCCACCCTCGGCTCTTCAAGATTGATGAAATCGGAAAATTCAGTGGACATTTACGTGTATCAGAAATGAATAGACAGGATAACAGGATGGGCAGGATATAATGGTGAGAAAAATAAAAAACAATGTGATATTCGCCGGTGCCGGTCCAGGGGCGCCTGACCTTATCACCCTACGCTGTCTCAAGGCAATACAGCATGCTGATCTTATTGTCTATGCTGGTTCGCTAGTCAATCCCGAAATCCTCAAACATGCAAAATCTAGCTGCAAGATAGTCGACAGCGCAACAATATCCCTTCTGGAAATTGTTAAACTTATGAAAGATGCTTTTTTCCAGGGAAAAAAAGTACTGAGGCTTCATACCGGCGATCCTGCAATTTACGGGGCAATAGCGGAACAGATGACTGAACTGGACAAGCTGAAAATTCCTTATGAGGTGATTCCCGGCGTCAGTTCCGTATTTGCATCGGCTGCAGCTCTTAAGACGGAGCTAACCGCACCCGGAGTGTCGCAGACGGTCATTCTCACACGCCAGTCCGGACGTACGCCAGTTCCACATGGACAGGAAATTGCGAATCTCGCAAAACACGGGGCGACAATGGCGATATTCCTGTCATCAGGTGATGTCAAAAGCCTTACCGGCGAACTGATACGCGGCGGATATTCTCCCGAGACGCCCGCTTCAGTCGTATACAGGGCTTCATGGAAGGAAGAAAAGATCACACGGGGAACACTGGCTGACATTGATGACAAGCTGGAGGCATCCGGATTTATCGGACGACAGGCAATGATAATCGTTGGCGACGTACTTGACAGGAAGAAGGGCGGAAAATCCCTCCTGTACGATGCTGGTTTCACGCACGGCTATCGCAAAGCCGCTGAAGAACGTATCGGAGAATCGGAGAATCGGAGAATCGGTGATTTTAAAGGCAAAATTGCCGTTTATGCGATAACCGCAGAGGGGCTCTCGACCGCACAAAAACTATTGTCATGCATGAAACACGGGCTTCTTTTCGCACCTGAAAGATTTAAAAATAGTTCAGTTAAAAATTCCGGTACGGAATTTTTCAAGGAGGGCGAGTTCGACGAAGCACTCCGCCGGACCTGGAGCAAGTTCGATGGGCATATATTCCTGATGGCAACAGGCATTGTCGTTCGGAAGATCTCGAAACTTGTCGGCAGCAAGACGACGGATCCCGCTGTGGTTGTATGCGACCAGAGAGGAAATTATGCGATAAGCCTGCTGAGCGGTCATATCGGCGGCGCCAACAGGCTCGCGAAGTTCGCAGCCGAAGTCCTGGGCGGACAGGCCGTGGTGACAACCGCCACCGATGTCCAGAACCTCATGGCGTTCGATGAGATGGCCTCGATCGAGGGTTGGAAGGTCGCTAATCCTGAAATGATAAAAGTGCTAAACTCGATGCTGCTCGAAGGAAAGAAGATTGGATTGTTGATCCCAAAAGATATTTTCAAGAAGTATTATTCATCAAAAAAGAATCTGTCACATATCTCTAAAGCCACCGGATTAAAAACGAGTAGATTCCATGGTGCAGTAGTGCTTAACATGAACATCAAATCAACAAGCATGCCTGTATTAAAATTAAGTTCGTAGTGGCGCATGTTTGCGCGTTCTAAGGTAGGGACGGCCTTTAGGCTGTCCCATGAATTTAAGAATGGTACACCCTAAATGGCGTACCTACCTCAAGAACGGCGTATAAATACGCCTACTACAAACGGAGGATTATGAAAACAAAATCATACATAGTCGGATTAGGATGCAGGCGGGGGACGACCTGCGGGGAAATCTCAGAGGCTGTTGAAAAAGCCATGGGAAAGAAAAAAGTTGCGATTATCGCAACCTGCACTCTCAAGTCGGATGAAAAAGGCTTGCTTGAATATGCTGAGACAAAAGGCGTGAACCTCGTCTTTTTTACACCCGAGGAACTTTCCAGGATAGATGTCCCCTCGCCTTCCGACAAAGTAAAAAAGCACATCGACTCGCATAGCGTATGCGAAGCTGCTGCGATCTCTGCGGGGGGCATAATAATCACTCCCAAATCCATATATGACGGAAAAATAACTGTCGCCATCGCTGAACCTGTGAGGGCAAAGGGAATTCTCAGCGCCGTCGGAATAGGTTCAGGCGCAATCGACCAGATAACGGACAATGCGAAATTCGCAATCCTCAGTTCCGACACAGTAGCCGGCTATGGCAGATATCTTGAACAGATACCGTCCCTGACCAAAGGTAAAAAGAAGATCGCCACAGGGATGACACATGAGGTCGAGAGATGCCGTCTGGCCCTGGATGAAGCTGCGGCGGGAAAGAATGTCTCGATAGTATGTTCCGGAGATGCCGGGATATATGGCATGACAGGCCTCATCCTCGAACTTGCCGAACAAGAAAAATATAAGGGGGTCAAAATCACGGCCGTCCCCGGAATAACCGCGGCCATTTCTGCAGCTACTACGCTTGGCGCCCCTCTGATGAACGATTTTGCGCTGATAAGCCTTTCCGATCTCCTGACTCCCAAACAGACAATAATCAAGAGGATAAAGCTCCTTGCCGAATCCGACATGGTCTGCGCAATCTACAATCCGAGAAGCCACAGCAGGAAATATTTGCTTGCTTACGCAATCAAATATATGAAGAAGGTTAGAGGAGAAGACACAAAATTCGGGATTGTAAAAAATGCAGGAAGATCAAATGAGCTCACCGTCTGCGGCACACTCGAACATTTCCCAGAGGAATTCGTAGATATGTCAACGCTTGTGATCATCGGGAATTCCAAGACAGTCCTGCGGAACGGGAAGTTATATACGTTAAGGGGATATAAAATTTATGGAACATAAATTTTATGCGTTCTGCATAGCTGGGACCAATTCCGGGGTTGGGAAAACAACCATCACACTCGGACTTCTCAGGGCGTTGAAGCGGCGCGGACTGAAAGTCGCTCCGTTCAAGTGCGGACCTGACTATATTGACACCGCTTTCCATAGGGCTGCCTGCGGATCGCCATCAAGGAACCTGGACACCTGGATGGCCCCGAAGGGGCTTGCATATTCTTTTGAAAAGGCTTCTGCCAATTCCGATTGTGCAGTTATAGAGGGCGTGATGGGGATGTTCGATGGGGCAAAGGCCGGAAAGATCGAAGGGAGCACTGCGGATATCGCAATCAGGCTGAATGTTCCTGTCATACTCGCAGTGAATGCCCGCGGAATGGCAGGGAGCATTGCCCCAATCGTCAAGGGCTACACCGAGTTCAACAGGAAAATAAAGATAATCGGAGTAATCGCGAACAACGTGTCATCAGAACGGCACGCCTCAATACTTAAAGAATCCTTGAAATCCTCAAAGCTCCCTCCCCTGCTCGGATGGATACCACGGGATGAAACGCTGAAGCTCCCCGAACGCCATCTCGGACTTGTTCCCGCCTTCGAGAACAGAAAGACCCAGAAATGGTTTGACAGGCTTGCGGATATCTGCGAAAAGCATTTGGATATTGAGAAAATACTAAAGGTGTCGGGTGTCAGGTGTCAGGTGTCGGGTGCTGAAGCTCGAAATTCGAAATTTTCACCCAAGCATCCGGCCATCCAATCATCCAGTCATCCAATCAGAATTGCCATCGCCTACGATGATGCATTCAACTTCTACTATGAAGATAATTTCGATGCATTAAGAAATGCCGGCCTCGAAATTATCTACTTTTCACCTCTAAAAGATAAAACGCTCCCAAGGGGAATTTCGGCGCTGTACATAGGCGGTGGATTTCCGGAAGTGTTTGCGAAGAGACTTTCAGCAAACAAATCAATGCTGAAGTCTGTTGCGGATTTCGCAGAGTCGGGTGGCCGCATACTCGCCGAATGCGGAGGATTCATGTATCTGTCCAGAAATATTATTTGCGGACGCAAAAAATATAATATGACAGGAGTTATTCCATACTCGATAAAGATGGAAAGCAAATTGCATTCGCTGGGCTACAGGGAGATAAAGCTTGCTTCGGATTCATTTCTTGGCAGGCGAGGAACAATTTTGCGAGGTCATGAATTCCATTGGTCATCTGCTAAAGCAATGTCAAAGAATATTGAACCAGCCTTCATGGCAAGAGGGACAAGGGACAGGAAATGGAGTCCGGCAGGGATAAAGACCGGGAATGTCGTAGCCAGCTACATGCACATACATTTCTTATCCAATCCTGAAATTGCTGACAATTTACGATCCGCAATAGAATAATCACAGACAGGAATGTCTGTGCTACTTCTTGGGATCCTCTTCATCGACGACTTCGCATTCGATATCGTAGACGTCATCCTGGCGGCTGACATTTCTTGAAGGCGGAGGCGGTCTGCCAGGCGCTGGCTTCCTTCTCCTTCGAGTGAAAATCCTCAGGAACATGAGGAAGAGGAGGAAGAGAGGTATTGCTACAAAGATTATGACAAGGATTACTGGAATGAACAGCAATCCCAGAATAAGATATATAAGTTTTTTCATGAATGTCCTATCCAACGCGCAATAAATTGCGCTACTACAAACATTTTAATTTTTCAAAAGCTGTTTCAGTCCGTTTGTCTTGCGTTCCGAATTGACCTTCTGCCACAGTTCAGGATCCCTTTCGAGGTGGCGCACAAGCTGGCCTGTGCTCAATCCCAGCGATTTTGCGGATTCCGCAAGCCTGAATCCAAATCTGTGGAGCTCATCAAGAAGCAGTGCGACAAACAACGGATATGCGGGATTAGACATGCTGATCTGGAAATTGTCAATAGCCGATTTTTCTTCAGAACGGATTTCGAGTGCTATTTTCATCCTGAGTTTTTTAAGGGCGTGATGCCTGTTTTCGTGCTGGGAACGGGTTTCCGATGAAGTCGCCTCGATTCCACTAGGCTCATGGACAATCCTTACTGCGGAAGAGGTCTTGTTTACCTTTTGTCCGCCGTGTCCGGAAGCCTTGAAAGCCTGCATCCTGCAAGACCTGAAGAGTTCCTCATCCGTCGATGAAAGCCATTTGTTTCTTTGGTTCATAGATATACCATGGATGAGTGGATGGGTGGATTAATGGATGGTTGCTGACAAAGACAGGAATGAAAGATTTCCACTAAACATATTTTTCTGAAATTTCCACTTTTCATGGTATTGATCTCAAACCCAAACATCCATACATCCAGCAATCCATTCATCCGTTTTCCTTTTAGGCTCAGTGCGGAGTAATGCGCTTGATGATTGCCTCATTGAGGACCTTGCCGGCGTGGAGTCCGAGTGCGCGCATCCTGAACTCCTGTGCTGCAATTTCAACGAGATTGGCTGTTTCACGGCCAGGGGCGACAGGAAGGGTTATATGGGGAATATCGAAACCCAGAAGCCGGTAATTTTCAGTTTCAAGGCCGGTACGCTCCACCTTTACAACCTGATCCCACGGTTTAAGGGTGATGACAAGATCAATTTCCTTGCGCTGCCGGAAGGCGGAAACTCCGAAGAGCTGGATTACATTTATAAGTCCAAGACCGCGGATTTCAATGAACCCGAACATCTCCTCCATTGCAGCGCAGCCAATCAGCGACGAACCGCCCGGGTGGCTTATCTTGACGACATCATCGGCGATCAGGGCGGAGCCGCGTCTTATCAGGGCCAGCGCACACTCACTTTTACCGACGCCGCTTGCACCTCTCACGAGTACGCCGGTACCCTGGACTTCGATGAGGTTGCCTACCACGGTTATGCTTGGGGAAAGCTCTCTCTCAAGGTAGATGACTATTCCATTGATCACATGGTAGGTGACCATTGAGGAAATAAAGACAGGAAGTCCGATTTCATTGCTCAGTTCAATGAAAAGAGGATCCGGGGAAAGGCCTCTGGCAAAGACAATGCACGGCATGTATTCTTCGAGATACTTGCTTATGGCGTTGTATCTATCCTGCTCGGAAAGCGAGTTCAGATAGGCATATTCAGCCATGCCGATGATATGGACACGCTTGTCCGCGAAATAATCGAAGAATCCAGCCAGGGCGAGTCCCGGGCGCTGGATTGATCCTTCAGTTATCTCCCTGTCTCCGCCGCTTCTTCCCGAGACCCACTGCAGCTTGAGGCTCTTCTCCATCTCCTTGAAGAAACGGGAGACGGTCACTGATTTTGATTTTGTCATTATTCGCCGGTTCCCGGAACGTCCGGAATTTATTATTCCTCTGAAGGTCCAGCCGTTTTGACTTTCGCCTTGTCCTTCGCCTGTTTGTGGTGGTCCTGGATCTTGTCGAAATGCTTCGAGACCTGGTGGTCTATCTTGGCGACGGCGGCATCAATCGACTCACGCATCTCGTATGACTCGGCATCTGCCTCTACGTTGATGTTTTTGCCGTGGACGACGATCTCGGCCTTGCATCGCGTCTTCTGCACATCGAGGACGACCCTTACATTCCCGATCTTATTGTACTCTCCAAGAATAGCTTCAAGCTTGTCCTGGGCATAGGCCTTTATATCGTCCGTCACCGACAAATGGCGTCCACTTACAATGATTTCCATTTCCAATCCTCCTAATTGTTCCAAACTAATATTTTATAAATGAATAACAGGCGAGAACGCCTGTCATAACGTTCACATCGTGAATTTCGGGCCCAGGTAGAGCTCCCTTGCCTTCTCGTCATTGACCAGATAATCGCTGTTGCCTTCACACTGTATCCTGCCTTCGCACATGAGGTATGCCCTGTCGACGCAGGCGAGGGTCTCCCTGACATTGTGGTCGGTTATCAATATGCCGAGTCCTTTGTTCCTGAGCTGGCCGATTATCTTCTGCACGTCATACACCGCAAGAGGATCGACGCCGCTGAAAGGTTCGTCGAGCATGATGAAAGAGGGATTCGTGACAAGTGCGCGGGTGATCTCGAGCCTTCTCCTCTCACCGCCGCTGAGTGTCATCGCCTTCTGGTCCGCGAGATGCGCCAGCTCAAGTTCGTTGAGGAGCTCATCCAGCCTCTTCAGCCTCTCCTTGCGCGTAATATCGAGAGTTTCAAGGATGGCGAGAATGTTGTCCCTGACGGTCAGCTTCCTGAAAATTGAAGGGTCCTGGGCGAGATATCCCATCCCCATCCTGGCCCGCTTGAACATCGGGATATGGGAGACATCCTCATTCCTGAACGAGATTTTCCCTCCGTCAGGCTTGATCAGCCCCATTATCATATAAAAACTGGTCGTCTTGCCGGCTCCGTTGGGACCGAGAAGCCCGACAACTTCACCTGTCTTGACAAACATGGATACATCATTGACCACCCTTCTTCCGCGGTAGGCCTTGAAAAGATTTTTCGCCTCAATCAGGACGGAGCCGGACCTGTCTTTTTCCATATCAAGAATTCCATTTGTTTTGTTTTTCGAGCATTGTCATCTGTCTTCCTGCCGGCATCATCTTACTTTTCAGGAGCCTTCTCTTCTTCCTCCTTGGGGAGGTTGTCAATCGCATCGGTTCCCAGCCTGATCTCGCCGCCGTTATGGACTTCGATCTTCTCGCTGTCCCTGAAAATGATGATGACTTCACCCTTGAGGGTATCCTCGTCCCTCATGATGACCGGATCCTTCGTGAGGACGATCTTGCCGGTCTTGACATCATAGTCCGCGTGCCCCGAAAGGGCTTTCTGCTCCCCCTGGCCTTGTTCCTGTTCGTTGGAAGGCTTCCTGATTATAACGACATTTTCCTCGCATATGATCCTGGAGATCTGCTTGCTCTCCTCGGGAGCCTTGGTGGCATTGGCATCAACGGCCGCCGGCTTCTTGACTGCATCCTTCGCGTCCTCAGGCTTTTTGTCCTCAGCCTTCTTGTCCTCGAAGAAAATGGTCATCTTCCTGCAGGTGATAGTCATCTCCTCGTCGTCGACCTTCACATTGCCGGTGAATACTGCAGTGTTCTTCGCCACATCGATGTCCATTACATCGGAGTTGATCACGGTCGGCACCTTGCCTGATCTCTTCTTGTCGCTGCCGCCCTGCGACTGGAAGAAGGACAACCCCTGGGCAGACACCGTCACGTCTGCGACCACAAGAAACACAGCCGCGCATGCGGCCAGTTCCAGGAAATATGAGACTCTCTTTTTCATAGGCCTATAAATAATCCTTTTTTATTTTTTATCATCCTTGTCCCGCGCATTGATGGCTTGTTTCTCCTTATCTGTCATAAGGTTGCCGCGCAGGATAACTTTCACCCTGCTTCTTATGTGGATCGTCTGGTTCTTCTGATCCGCATCGAACCCGACACCGTCGACATCCATCACATCGGATCTGAAATGCACTTCCTCGTCGCCGCGTATTATCTTTGTAGCGCGGTCATATATTCCGGAGGGAGTGGTCACCGTGCCTTTTATATCCTTTATGTCCCTGCCGATCCAGTCAACCTTGAGCAGCTTCAGATTGACGACGACGCCGACATTGTTCGCTTCCTGACCATAGACGATGTACTCAAGGTCGCCCGAGTCCTTGTTGTATTCCGGAAGCTTGAAAATCTTCAGGATGACGGATGTTTCCTCGCTTCCCGCCACCGCATCCGGCAAAAAAAAGGGAACAGCGGACAGGCAGGAAACCAGGATCATCAAGAAAGATATTTTTCCATTAAAGAATCCCATTGCCCTTTTTCCTTCAATAATATTTCAATGACTTCCCTGACAGCGCCCTCGCCGCCCTTGAGCTTCGTGCGAAAATCGCAGTATGCATCCATATATTCCGGAGCATCGGCGACCGTCACCGCCACCCCGGCCTGTATGAGGATCGGTATGTCGACGACATCATCGCCTACATAAAGACATTCGACAGCCTTCAGCTTCTGCTCCTTCATGAGTATCTCAAAAGCGGCTTTCTTGTCCTTCTTCCCCTGGTATAGGAAATCGAATTCAAGTTCAGCCGCGCGCTTCCTGTTCGCCTCGGCGGTCCTTCCTGAAAGCACCCCGACCTTCAGCCCGGCACGTTTAGCAAGCTTTATGCCATGGCCGTCCCTGACATGGAAAAACTTGATCTCCTGTTCTGCAAAACCGGAATATCCTATCTGTCCATTAGTCAGTACACCGTCGATATCAAGGACGACGGCTTTGATCCTAGAGGCTTTTTCTTTTAAATTCATGCAGTTTCTTTATTTTTTTCACCACTTCTTCAGCCGCTCTGAAGTCGAGGGAGTTAGGTCCGTCCGAGAGGGCTTTTTCAGGCCGCGGATGTATCTCAAGGAAAAGCACGTCGATTCCAGCCGCGGCAGCTGCGCAGGCAAGAGGAAACACATACTGCCTCTGTCCTCCGGAAGAATTCCCGAGGCCTCCCGGCAGCTGCACCGAATGAGTCGCATCAAAAACCACCGGGACACCGAGTTCGCGCATGATCACAAGGGCTCTCATGTCGACTACCAGATTGTTATATCCGAAAGTGGTGCCGCGCTCGGTCAGCATGACCTTGTCATTGCCGGTCTTCCTGACTTTCTCAACCGCCGTCTTCATATTTTCCGGGGCCATGAACTGGCCTTTTTTAATATTCACCGCCTTGCCGGTCTTACCGGCCGCCACCAGCAGGCTTGTCTGGCGGCACAGGAATGCCGGTATCTGGAGGATGTCCACGACTTTCGCGGCCTTCTCGACCTCGGCTGTCTCATGCACGTCGGTTACAACCGGCATTTCAAACTCATGCCTGATGTCCCCGAGGATCTGCAGCCCCTCGTCGATACCCGGCCCTCGGAATGTCGTGGCCGAGGAACGGTTCGCCTTGTCATACGATGCCTTGAAGACAACAGGAATCCTGAGTCTTGAACTCAATTTCTTGAGGAAGCCGGCCACTTCAAAGCAGATTTCGCGGCTCTCGATCACGCAAGGTCCCGCTATCAGGACAAGGCGCGAGCCGATTTCAACATTATATGGAAGTCTGATTTTTTTCATAGTATATCAAAATAACCCTGATTTCAGATTTTTCCTCTAGGGAACCTCTAAAAATTCACATTATGTCAATTCTTAGAGGTTCCCTTTAAACTTCAGAAAGTTCTTGACTGTTTCAAGATCTTCGGGCGTATCAACACCGATGCTCCGGCAGTCGGCGATGACGACATAAATCCTTATTCCATTCTCCAAGGCCCGCAGCTGTTCGAGCTTCTCGCATTTCTCCAGATCGGATTCAGGAAGCGCGATGAATCTTTCAAGCGTTTTCCGTCTGTACGCGTAAATCCCCCAGTGCCGGTAAAGCGGCATGTCCACCCCGCCTTCCCTGAGGAAAGGCGCTGGAGCACGGCTGAAATACAGTGCGAATCCGTTCTTGTCGACTACAGCCTTTACAATATTGGGATTTGATGCGATTTCAGCCCTTTCTGATGGCACTGCGACAGTAGCCATTTCAATGGCACTGTCAGCCTTCATCTTAGTTATCAATGTATCAATCACCGATGAGGGCAGAAGCGGTTCGTCGCCCTGGACGTTGATGATTATATCGGCGTCCGGGCATTTCTTTGCAACGGCCTCGTAGATCCTGTCGGTGCCCGAAGGATGGCTGGGGGAAGTCATGACCGCTTTTCCGCCAAACGCCTCTACGGCATTGAAAACCTTTTCATCGTCCGTGGCGACGAACACATAGTCGGCAGTTGAAGCTGAAGCCTTTTCGTACACCCATTTTATTATTGGCTTGCCTTCAAGATCGGCCAGTACCTTGCCGGGAAACCTCGTACTGCCGTATCTTGCCGGAATTATCGCTGCGGATTTCATATTTTTCTCCAGATTTCAGTTTTCAGGTCTGAGGAAACCTTTAATATTTCACATTTACACATTTAATCCGCTGTAGCGGACGGAAGATTTTGGGAAGCTCAAAATAAATTTCCGAACGGAGCATAAACTCTGATCCCAAGACCATCACGAATCTAATACCGGACATCCCATTTTTCAACTTCCTATTTTCGAGTTCCGCTAATCTGCCCGCACGCAGACCGGATGGAACTCCGCAGGCTGCACGAGTTAAAACGTCATTCCTCGATTCCAGTCTCATCTTTTGCCGATTGAGGCTCCGCGAAATCCCGAGCCCGCATGAGCTCGGGACAACAGCTGTCTTCCTCTCTGGAGCCGCATGGCGGAATGGAGTCTTATACGCATTTATTCCCGCTCAATATTTGCTTCTAATGCGAGATTATCAATAAGAAACTTTTGCCAATTGAGTAAGGCGGTCATTCCTGGCCGCCATCTTGTCGGGCTGGAAAGTTTACCCGCCAGAGGCGCGGCACCAAAGGTTTACGAGCCTCTGGCGTGCGACCAAGGCCCAACCTACTTTTAAGGAAAGTTTCAAAAGAGTTAAGCTCGCAAGAGCTGTTCCCCGGATCGCCACGAGGCCTGAGTGCTCGGGGCAATTTTCTTAATGTAG
>Ga0209417_1003121_pt1 | contig 23118 bp, 18 predicted proteins | sample RifGroF2_FD_184002 | JGI IMG/M metagenome (GOLD analysis project Ga0209417, IMG submission 184002) | Groundwater microbial communities from Rifle, Colorado, USA - Groundwater F2 (SPAdes) (version 2) | ecosystem: Environmental > Aquatic > Deep subsurface > Groundwater | place: Rifle, Colorado... | reverse complement strand
GTCATTACAAATTGATACTTTTCAGTTTTGGAGGCAAAAGAAAAATCGACCTTTTCTGTGCCTTGCAAAAAGTTTTCCACATCGCCTATACTGGTAATGCAGTCGGTATTCATAGTGATTTTCATATGCCACTATTGTAGATATCGGCTAGCATCTAGGCGAGTGACCCTCATTTCGGGGGTCATCTTGCGTTAGAAACCGAAACTCATTTGGGGGGACATTCTGTATTGGAAGAGACTAAGACTTGCGCTAAATCAAAGGATTATTTATAATACAAGAATAATAATAAATAATTCATCCCCCACCACTTTATTGCTTGCGCTAAAAGCGCAAAAAATAAATTGGTTTAGATAAGAAAGCAAAAAAGTGGTGGGGGATAAAGAAATTATGGAAACAGAGAAAAACGAATCGGCAATAAGCAAGTGTTGCGAAAGTGGGAAATGTTTTTGTGAAAAATACAAAAAATTCTTGCCACAAATAATCGGAGTAGTGGTGCTGGTTATTTTTATCGCAGGAGTGGGATATTATGAAAAAATTTGGAAGGAAAGAGGTTTGACACCGGAAGAAGCTAAGGCGCAAGTGGAAGATTTTATTAATAATAATTTGATGCAAGAAGGAATGAAGGCGGAAATTGCTGAAGTGACAAAAGCGGACGGACTATTCAAGGTAAAAGTGAAAATTGGCGAAGGCGAGCAAGCACAGGAAATTGAATCCTATCTAACACTAGATGGAAAAAAATTCTTTCCAAGCGCTCCAATGAATATAGAAGAAACAAAAAAACAAATTGCGGAAGCGAAACAAAAAGAAGCTGAAGCAGAAAAAGAAATTCCTAAATCAGCCAAGCCGACAGTGGATTTGTATCTGATGAGTTTTTGCCCATACGGCAACAAGGCGGAAGATACGATCAAGTCAGTTTATGAACTTTTGAAAAATAAAGTTGATTTCAATTTTCACTACATTGTTAATTCACAAGGAGACAAAATTAGTTCTTTGCATGGCGAACCAGAAGTGGTACAAAATGAAAGAGAAGCTTGCGTAGCGAAATATTTTGGCAAAGATAAATGGATGAGTTTTGTTACTTATGTTAATACTAATTGTGGAAGTGATGGAAAATGTTGGGAAGCGGGCGCTAAAAGTGCCGGATTAAATTCTGCTAAAATTACAGCTTGTGTGACTTCGGAAGGAATAGCTTTGATGAAAGCGGAAGAAAAGAAAGCAATTGAAGCGGGTGCAACCGGTTCTCCAACAATGAAGATAAATGGAGTGGAAACAAAAGCGGTTTACCAATATGGAAATTCAGAAGAGTACAAAAAAGCTATTTGTGGAGCGTTTGAAAAAACTCCAGAAGAATGTGCCAAAGTTTTAGGAGTAAATACTGAAACGACCGCTGGCGGAAGCTGTAATTAAGTTCATAAAGTTCATAAAGTTCATAAAGTCTATAAAGTTTATAAAGTAGAAAGCTTGCCCGCCGGTGAGGCGTGGTAGAAAGCTTAAAAAATCCTCCTTAAATCGGGGGATTTTTTTTATAGTGTAAAGTTTATGGGTAAAGTTATCCACAGGGGAGACTTGCAGTGATAATTGGGAAGTGCTAGAATATCACTGTAAATAATTTTTTAAAGAAATTAGTTATAAAGAGAAAAGAAATTGGTTCAAGAAAAAAGAAAATTGAAAAAGGAAAAGTTATTTATTCTATTTTCTAATTTCAGATTTCCTGAACTATTATCCATTTTCTTTTGACTATTTTCTAATAATCTTATGCCAACACTCACCGCTAAACAACAAAGTATTTTAGAAAACATCCGCGAACTAATTTCGCAACGCGGGGAAAATCCAACCAGCTATAAATTGCATAAATTTATGGAAGCGCAAGGCGTGCATGATAGTTTAAAATCGGTAATGCAAGTGATTGAAGCTTTGGAGAAAAAGGATCTCATTAAAAGAGATAAAGATAGAAAAGTATATTTGGTAGAAAATGAAAGTTTTGCTAATTTGAAAAATATTTTTTCTATTCCCGTTTATGGCTTGGCTTCTTGTGGAGAAGCTTTAGCTTATGCGCAAGATAATGTCGATGGATTTTTGCAAATTTCCAAAGCGCTTTTTCGCGGAGCGGACAGTGCGCAACTTTTTGCAGTGAAAACTTTGGGCGACTCAATGGACAAAGATGGAATTAATGACGGCGATTATGCTATTTTTGAAAAATATGAATATTCCAGCAAGGAAGATCTTGAAGGGAAAATTGTAGTGGCCGTGATAAATGGGATGGCGACAATCAAGCGGTATAAAAAGGTGAGCGAAGAAATCATCGGACTTTTCCCGCGCTCTTCCAACACCATTCATCAGCCAATTTTCATCCACTCATCCGACTCAATTTTGATTGCTGGGATTTTCAAGAAAGTTTTGCCGGTGGCGTATGTAAGTTTATAGTTATATAATGTGTATATAATTATAATTTATAAAAAACATGACAAGAAAAATCACAATAACATCTGAATATTTTCGACAATATCGGCAAAAATTAGGTTTTGCCAACCAATCGGATGTGAAAAACTTTTTTGGGGCTAAAGATATAATTCCAACTGTTGATTTTAATTATATCAAGCTATTGAATAAAAGGCTTTATAATATTATTGATAGGATAAATGCTGTTGTTGCCAAAGAAATCAAAACTGAAGATTTGAAATATTTCAAAAAAGAACATATTGATCGCTCATTTTCGATAATGAAGAAAAGCGGAATTTTATCAACTCTCACTAATCAAGGAAGAAGGCCAGAGCAAGTTTATTTTTCTTGGATGCGTGGGCTTGTTATTTCAAGTTATTTTTTGAAAGCTCTTAGTTTAATTTTTGCAGTAGATATTTCGAAAATTAATTTAATAGGTGATGATGATTTGAAAAAGGCTGATACTTTTAAGCGAACACCCAAGGCTGATTTAGAAATAAAATTAAATGGAAAAGAAAAAGTAAGAATTGAGATGCAGGCTGGCTTTACTGGCATAAATGATATTAAACAACATAAAGTATTGGAGGCAAAAAGAGTTTTTCTTGATTCAGGAAAACATACAATAGCCATTCATTTTGATTTATATAATGGACAAGTCGCATTTCTAAAACTTGATGAAATTGAAGATAATAATGTGAATTGGATAACTAGACAACAAATGGAAGGACAAACAGTCTTTAATATTGATCAAAACTACTTCATTTGGAAAATTACAGATCATCCAATTGAATATAAAAAAATAAATTTTAATTAAATTTAGAATTTGTGAGTAAAAAAAAGAAATTAAAAGTAATAGATTTATTTTGTGGCGTTGGCGGACTAAGTTATGGATTTGCCCATAATGATGATTTTGAAATAGTAGTGGCCAATGAAATTTTGCCAAATATGGCAATAGCTTATTCATTAAATCATCCAGCAGTAAAAGTTTATACGGAAGATATAAGGTATTTTAATGCAAAAAAAGTTGAAAAAGATCTTGGAATGAAACCAAACGAAGTAGATATTATTATTGGTGGACCACCTTGTCAGGCTTATTCTACTGTTGGGAAAAGATTGATAGATGATCCAAGGGGAAAGCTTTTTCAGGAATATTATCGGGTATTAAAGGAATTTAATCCAAAATTATTTCTTTTTGAAAATGTTAGAGGTCTTTTATCAATGCAAAACGGGGAATTGCTAAAAACTATAATTTCACTTTTTGAATCTCTCGGCTATGCTGTACAATTCAAAGTTTTAAACGCTGCTGATTATGGTGCTCCGCAATTAAGAGAAAGGGTTGTGATAATTGGTTCAAAACTGAAGTCAAAGTTTCAGTATCCAGAGCAAACTCATAAAAATAAAAATGAGAAGAAAAATTTATTTGAAAAAAAACTAAAACCATATTTAACACTTGAGGAAGCTATAAGTGATTTGCCATTTATAAAAACTAATGAGGAAAGTTTTGAATATGCAACAGAGTCAAAAAATGAATTTCAAAAACTTATGAGAAAAAATGCTCCAGAAAAAGTAATGGATCATAATGCACCAAAAAATAATGAAAAATTAGTAAAAATAATGGAATTATTACCCGATGGAGGAACGCCAGAGGATTTACCAGAAAATTTAAGACCAACATCAGGATTTAAAAACACTTATTGTCGACTTTGGTGGAAAAGACCGACACCAACTATAACAAGAAATTTAAGCACACCATCATCATCGAGATGCATTCATCCAAGAGCGCCAAGACCATTAACAACAAGAGAAGGAGCGAGGATTCAGTGTTTTCCAGATAATTATAAATTTTTTGGATCGAGGAGTGATAAAAATTTGCAAATAGGAAATGCGGTGCCGACTTTTTTATCCAATGCTTTAGCGAAATCAATTTTGGAAAATTTTGAAGAAGATAAATTAATATAGTTTGATAGAGATATAATAACTAAATATTAAGTACCTCAAAAGGGGAAGTTTTTTAGTTTTACGAAATACCCGCCTCGCGTCGACGAGCGGTCTTCGCGAGTCGAGGCGGGCGAAATTAATACGAAATACTAAAATACGAAAAGGAATTTTAAGTGTTTCGTATTTCGCTCATTTCGTAGTTCGTAAATAAAAAATCATGCAGGACGAGATAATTATTCGCGGGGCGCGCGAGCACAATTTAAAAAATATAAACTTGAATTTACCCAGAAATAAATTCATAGTTTTTACTGGTATTAGCGGTTCGGGTAAGAGCACGCTGGCTTTTGATACTATTTTTGCGGAAGGGCAAAGGCGCTATTTGGAAAGTTTGTCGAGTTATGCTCGGCAGTTTTTGGGGCAAATGGACAAACCGGATGTGGATTATATCGAAGGACTTTCGCCGGCAATTTCCATTGATCAAAAAGCAGCTTCGCATAATCCGCGTTCCACTGTGGGCACGGTCACGGAAATTCAAGATTATTTACGGTTGCTTTATGCTAAAATTGGAATTCCACATTGTCCGATTTGCGGACAGGGGATTATAAAACTTTCCACAGATGAAATTGTGGATAGGATAATTGATATGTGTGATAATAATGGACATCGAATGTCCATTATGGACATTCGATGTCCACGAGTTGAGATATTATCACCGGTTGTTCGGCAAAGAAAAGGGGAATATGGCACAATGCTCGCAGAAATGTTTCGACGAGGATATTCTTTTGCCTATGTTAATGGGAAAAAAATTGAACTGAATACTAAAATAAAAGAACAGATGAAATTGGAAAAATATAAAAAGCACAGCATTGATATTTTAGTGGACGAAGTGGAAATTTCGGATAAAAATATTTCGCGAATTTTTGAAGGAGTGGAGAAGGCGTTGAAATTATCGGAAGGACTAATTAAGATAAAATCCCAAATTACAAAACAAAAAAGAGGTTCGACCTCTCTCGACCAAAACGACCAAAAGAGGTTGAAACTCTCTAGTTTTCAAGAAATAGTTTTCAACCAAAATTTGGCTTGTCCAATTCATGAAATTGAATTTCCAGAGCTTGAACCAAGACTTTTTTCTTTCAATAGCCCTTATGGGGCTTGTCCTGCTTGTGAAGGACTGGGAACAAAAAAAGAAATTGATCCACAACTCGTGGCGCCGGATAAAAATAAAACTATTTCGGAAGGCGCAATTATGCCGTGGAGTTATAAAAAAAATAATTGGCAAGGAACAATTTTACGCGCCGTGACAAATCATTTTCATATTTCAGAAAATGTGCGCCTGCGAGATTTATCGGAAGATGATTTTAATATTTTAATGTTTGGGGATAAAGATGCCAAGGACATGATATTGGAAGAAAATGCCCAGCAAATTCCCGTAACATTGCGCAGTAAAACAGGAGCGGTTTGGAAATATAATATGAGCTGGCGTGGAGCGGTGGGATATTTGCAAGATAAATATAAGAAAACACAATCGGACGCGGTGCGCGCGGACACAGAAAAGTATATGTCGCAAAATCCTTGCTCGGAGTGTCTGGGCGCAAGATATAAAAAAGAAGTTCTTTTAGTGACAGTGCATAACAAAAATATTTCAGAAATTTCTTCAGTCAGTATTTTTGATGCCTTGAAATTTTTTAGGGAAATAAAATTTAGTCAGAAAGAAGAATTGATTGCCGGCAGAATCCTTGTTGAAATTAAGAATCGTTTGAGTTTCTTGGAGAATGTAGGACTGGGATATCTGACGCTGGGACGAAGCGCGGCAACTTTGGCAGGCGGAGAAGCACAAAGAATTCGTTTGGCTTCGCAGATTGGTTCGCAATTAGTGGGCGTTCTGTATATTCTTGATGAACCTTCAGTTGGTTTGCATGCTAGAGATAATACTAAACTTCTGGAAACACTCTTGCAACTGCGTGATGTTGGCAATACTTTGATTGTGGTGGAGCATGACGAAGAAACAATGTTGGCTGCCGATCACCTAGTGGACATTGGCCCAGGAGCGGGGCGTCACGGCGGAGAAATTATCGCCTCTGGAACACCGCAAGAAGTTTTGAAAAACAAAAAATCTCTCACTGCCAAATATCTTCAAAAAGAATTATCCATTGAAATTCCAACTTCTCGGCGGAGTATGAAAAACAAAAAATCAATTATTGTGCGTGGAGCGCGTGAACATAATCTCAAAAATGTCACCGTAGAATTTCCTTTGAAAGTTTTGACTTGCGTCACGGGAGTTTCAGGTTCCGGAAAATCAACATTGGTCGAAGATGTTCTATATAAATCTTTGGCGCGTGACATTATGCGAACATTGGATCGTCCTGGTAAGCACAATGAAATTGTTGGCGCACATTACATTAACAAAGTTATTATGATTGATCAAAGTCCAATTGGAAGAACGCCGAGGTCTAATCCGGCCACCTACACTGGACTTTTCACTCCTATTCGCGAACTTTTTTCCAAGACGCGAGATGGCAAAGGCAAAGGATATTCTCCTGGGAGATTTTCTTTCAATGTTTCTGGTGGACGCTGCGATAATTGCCAAGGGGACGGACAACTCAAAATCGAAATGCAATTTATGCCGGATGTATATCTGCCTTGTGATATTTGCAATGGAAAAAGATATAATAGTGAAACTTTGAAAGTAAAATATAAGGAGAAAAATATTGCGGAAGTGTTGGATTTAACAATTACTGATGCGCGGGAATTTTTTCAAAATTTTCCCGAAATTCATGATAAGCTGGCAGTTTTAGAAGATGTTGGTTTGGGATATATTCAACTTGGACAAAGTGCTACCACACTTTCTGGTGGAGAAGCGCAAAGGATAAAACTTGCTACTGAACTTTCCCGTCGTGCCACCGGCGACACGCTCTATATTCTAGACGAACCAACTACTGGCTTGCATTTTGATGACATCAAAAAACTTTTGAAAGTTTTGAATCGTTTGGTGGACGCCGGCAACACCGTGGTGGTAATTGAACATAATATGGATGTGATCAAAACAGCTGATTGGATAATTGATCTTGGACCAGAAGGAGGAGATGGTGGCGGAAAACTAATTGTTTCCGGCACGCCGGAAGAAGTGGCGAAATACCACAAGGAAAGTTGGACGGGGAAATACTTGAGAGAAGTATTAAGTAGGAAGTAGAAAGCTTGCCCGCCGATGAGGCGTGGTATAAAGTAGAAAGTATGAAGCAAAATTTAAAGCTAAAAATTTCAAAATTTCCTAATTCACCGGGTGTGTATATTTTTCGTGATAAAAATCGGAAGATTATTTATATGGGGAAAGCGACGAGTTTGAGAGACAGAGTCGGATCGTATTTCGTAGGGAACGCATATATGCGTTCCCTACAATTAAATAGACCGATCGAGATGATGATTTCGGAAGTCAAAGATATTGAAATCAGAAAAACTGAGACAGTTTTGGAGGCGTATATTTTGGAGCAAGAATTGATCAAGAAATTTCAGCCGAAATATAATGTTGATGGGAAAGATGACAAATCATTTTCGTATGTGCTTCTTACTAAGGAAGAATTTCCTAGAATTTTAATTATGAGAAAAACGGAAGTTGCTCAAATTTTCAATTTTCAATTTTCAATTTTCAAAAAATTTCCAATTTCTAAATTTTCAAAAAAAATACAATACGATAAAATATACGGACCTTACACAAGCAAAAAACAAATTGAAATTGCGCTAAAAATATTAAGAAAAATCTTTCCTTATCATAACAAAAAAGAAAATTCGGAAAAAGGATGTTTGGATTTTCAAATCGGTCTTTGTCCTGGGCCGTATGCTGGTGCGATTTCAAAAAATGATTATCAAAAAAATATTCGCGGAATCAGAATGATTTTGGAAGGAAAAAAGAAGAATTTGCTGGCAAAGTTGAAAAAAGAAATGGCGGAGCATTCGAAAAAGGAAGAATTTGAGAAAGCAGGAGAAGTTAGAAATAAGATTTTTGCGTTGCAACATATTCGGGATGTAGCGTTGATTTCTGATAAACCTCACCCCGACCCTCTCCTTATAAAGGAGAGGGGGATTTTAAGGATTGAAGGTTATGATATTTCCAATATTTCTGGGAAATTTAATGTTGGTTCAATGGTGGTGTTTGATAATTCTGAATTCGTAGGGAACAAAAATTTTTGTTCCGTACAATCGAATAAAAATGAATATCGTAAATTCAAAATAAAAACCATCGATGGCGCGGATGATGTGGGCGCAATGCGAGAAGTTTTGATGCGAAGATTTGAAAATAATTGGCCCGCCTCGACTCGCGGAGGCGACCGCTCGTCGACGCGAGGCTGGCCACTACCAAATTTGATTTTGCTTGACGGGGGAGCGGGGCATCTCAATATGGCGCGCAAAATTCTTAAAAATTATAAACTGGAAATTCCAATTTTGTCAGTGGCTAAAGGACCAACGCGAAAAAAATTAGATCTGCGAAGTTTTGGATCAGTTCCGGAAATTTCCGAAAAAATAATTTCGCAAATTCGCGATGAAGCTCATCGTTTTGCAATTTCGTATCATAGAAAATTGCGCGGAAGAGAATTTTTAGGGGCTGTGGATAACTAAATAGTTGGCACTTGAAAGGAAAATGTGGTACAATTGTATCAAGAGAAATTAAAAATAAAAATTTGTTATCAGAAGAAAGGATTTTTTTTGGATCATCTTTCTTAGGATAAAAGGATAGAAACAAAAAAATGGAACAAAAAAAAATAATCATAAACACATCAATCATTGCGTTAGCTAGTATTCCTTTTATATTGGTATGGATATGGATAATGAATAATAAAAAGGAAGCAGTGACTTCGCCGGTAGTTAGCCTGAATATAGAAGAATATCAAAATCCTCAAGCATCTGAAGAAAGCATTTTTATTCCGCTCACAGAAGAAAAAAAAGCTGAACTAATCGCTATCAGAAATATTACTGGCAAAATTACTTCGATTAATATCAACACTATTGAGCTGATTCCTACCGAAGGAAAAAAAATAATACTAAAAGTTCCGTCAACAGGGGCTAATTTTTTCAGTCAAACAGTTCAAAAAGATGGAAGTTTTCTTAATAAAGAAATTGGACTGCTGGAATTGCCCAAGGACAAAAAAGTGGACATTCAATACAACAGCCAAAAAATGGAAGTGATGCTGATTGTAGTGAAATAGTTTTTCTATTTTCTCACTTTAAAAGCTCAAAAAGTTTTAATTTTCTAGTAACTTTTCTTAGATCAATTTAGGAAGAAAATCAAGTAAATTAAAGTTTAAAAATAAAATTATGACAAACAAAAAAATAAGGATTGTAATATTTGGGTCAATGTTTTTTTCGTTGGTTTTATTCAGTGCTAAGATGACTAGTGCTACGACGGAGCCATTTCAGGAAAATGTTGATAATAGCATTGAATTTTGTGATATCTGTGGTGGCAAGCCCCATTATGTTTTTGGGAATGGTACTTGCACAGATGTGGCAGGTTCTGCAATAGTGTTTAGTGTTACTGCAAACTGTAGTGGATTGACGGGTCTAGACAAATGTTCTTCATGGGCAGGAGTGCACACTACAGAGGAAGATGTTGAATGTTGTGTCAATGCTGATTGTGATGATGGTGAACCGTGCACTACTGATTCTTGTAATATTTCGCATAATTGTAGCCATACTCAAATTCCAAATTGTGGATGGGCTTTATATTACAGATGGGATATGGCCAGTTCCTGTCCTTCTTTTACGGATAAATGTGCATCTGGCTATGATACTCGTGCTGAATGTGAAGGTAGCAATAGTTATTCACAAGCTTTAGTAGATCCTTGTTTTATTGGTGTAATGTGCGTACCGGACTCTAATTGTGCTTCTCCCTCTGTTCCTGTTTCTCCTCCTACTCTTACCTTCAATGTAAGTCCGTTGAGCGTTACTCTTGGTCAATCATTTGATATAAGTTATACTGTCGGGAATGATGCTATTTCCTGCACCGCCAGCGTAACTCTTGGAGGAGGTACTGGTACTGAATGGACGGGATGGATGCCAGCTTCAAACGGAACACATAGCGGATATTCTGCTACTCCAATAACAACGGGAGATAAATCTTATACTATATCTTGCTCTAATCTTGGAGGAACAACGGAATTAACATACGAGAGAGGTGTTGATCCAGCCAGTGTTCCCACATATGAATGTATTGCTGTACCTTGCGATCCTAATAATTGCGATGATGATAAAGAAGCTCAATGTTATGAGAATGGAGCAATAACCTCAAATGAATATTTATGCAATCCAACCAATCCAACCAATGGATGCGATAAAGATGATAGAATATGTACTTGCTCAAGCACTCCTCCAGCCGGAAATTGGAAAGAAGTGACGCCGTAAAAACAAAGGTTTTTAAAAATTTTTCAAATAATTAAAATAAAAAAATGGAAAACTACAAAAAAGCGATTCTAATGGGAGTTATAATAATTTTTGTCATTCTAGGAATTTTCTTGCTGATAAAAGTTATGAAAAAAACTCCTCCCACAGCAGTGGAAGCACCAAAGGTCAGTCAAGAAAATATCAATGAAGAATCTCAACAAAATGGCACTTACCAACTCACAGAAGAAGAAAGAGCTGAATTGGCTCAAATTAGAAACACTTCCGGAAAAATTAAGTCTGTTGATATTGACACAATTGTTATTGCAGAAGAAACCGGCAATTTGACTCTCAAAGTTCCGCCAACAGGGGCTAATTTTTTCAGTCAAACAGTTCAAAAAGATGGAAGTTTTCTTAATAAAGAAATTGGACTGCTGGAATTGCCCAAGGACAAAAAAGTGGACATTCAATACAACAGCCAAAAAATGGAAGTGATGCTGGTGGTAGTCAAATAATCTTGAGGATATAATTTTTTTTAAAACATATAAAAAAATAAAATGAAAAAATATACGAGGGCGGTTGTTTTTTTAATAAAAAATAGCATTAAGAAAAAAAATAGGGGAATGAATATATTCTGGGTCCTTATTTTGGCGGGTATGCTTATACCATTTTTTTCTCAATCGGCAAATGCTGCAAGTATGAAAGTTTGCGTTAAGGGAAAAACTTTTAACAATGGATGGACAGAGGAACGTCTCGCAGGAGTTGGAGTCTATTATGCCGAAGGAGTAGGGGGAGGCCTAAGAGGTTATACGGGAGATGATGGATGTTACGAGGAAGCAGGATTGCCAGCTGGCCTGTATGTAGATTATTTGCAAGTTAAGGATTCAGCTGGAACTCGTACTATAACTTATAATAGTATTCCGATCAGATATGTATTTAAAGATAGCGAAAAAATTAAGGATTTTTACTTAACGGATGGTCTTATTGATCCGATGTGGTTCACTCTGGACGCTTATAATGGTAGTGTTGATTTCAAAACCACTAGATGTGACGATGCTTCTATTGTTCCCAGTGCGGATATTTTATATGCTGGCAAAATTCAAGGCACGACTAATGCCAGTGGAGATTTGACACTGCCAGTTTACCCAGGATTATATTCGGGTGTTTTTGCTCAAAAATTCGGACTTGTCAACAGCGATTCAACAAATATTCCAATCAGTTCAAATGAAGTTTTTCGCGGTCAAGAAGCTAAATTTTGCTTAAAGCCAAATTTCGGATCTGCTTCCGGAAGAGTGACGGTTTGTGAGACTAATAATCCTATTCCTGGAGCATCTTTGTATTCGAATGGTGAGCCACAAACAGCTTGGGGGACAACTGATGGCGACGGTTATTATAGTTTTAACGACATTGCAACTGGCATATACGAAAATGTTCAATTTGGCGGATTAACTGATTTTATAAATAGTGCTTCCAAAACAGTTGAAATAATAGCTAACGGCAATACGATTACCGACTTTTGTTTATATCCAAAAAGCGGAACACGGACTTATTCGTGGACTCCAGTAGAGGGGGAAAATTTTTATATGTTCTTGCGTTATAAGTTGTATGTTACTAATAATACAGTTAACCCTATTAATAATGCTACGGTAACATTTTTATTAGATGGAAATGAAAGAGGCTCTAAAACATTTACTGTGGCTAGCAATTCTAGTGCTGAGATTGAATTCGAAACGAGTAATTTTACCCTTGGATCTCACAGTGCGGGTATTCGGGTTGTGTATAACGGAGAAACAGTATTGAATGAAGAACGCACCATTAATATGATCGCAGGTGGTAGGCTTATAGGAATAGTTAAGGATGCTCAAACTGATACTGGGGTTATGGCAAACATTAAAATTAATAATAAAGACTATCGTACCTATAATAATGGAACTTTTGATATAGGACTTGCTACTGGGGATTACACTGGAGTATATTCTTATAAGGATGGATATGATAATAGTATATTAAAGAGTTTTACTATAGAAAACAAAGCATACACTACGCAGGATTTTTATATGAACAAAAAAACTGGAAGTATTTCTGTTTCTATTAGGCGTAATGGAGAAATTCTTAATGTTCCGGATGTGTCTGTTTATTGGGGAGATAACGATCCAAAAGATCCACCTTATCTGGTAGGAACAACCAATGTTTTCGGAACCCTTGTTGGAATGGGTTTGCCTGCTGGAACCTATACGAATGTGTATGCGGAATATGGAGGATATAGGAGTGATTCTCAAACGGTTACTATAAGCGCTAATGCTACAACTCAAGTCACATTTAATTTTACTTCTACTACTCCTTATCCTATTCTCAATTTAAGTGCAGATTCAGAAGCGGTTTATGTTGATAACCCATTCACAATAAATTATTGGGTTAGTGGTGCTAATTCATGCACTGCCATCTCAGATCCTCTTCATGAACCGTATTGGGATGGACTAATGCTTTATACTTATGGGTCACAGCCTATATCTGTAATCCCAAACACAACCGGATTGAAAAAATATATCTTAAGATGTTGTAATATCTTCGGAAATTGCGTAGAAAGATTTGATGAGGTAACGGTAAATCCAGCAAGTGCTACTGATATTTATATTTGCGAAGATCCTCCTTGCACACCCGCCAACTGCGGAAATACGATACCTGAAATGTGTGTAAAAAATGGAACTAGCACCGTTCCAGATGATGCAACTACTTGTGGTGGCATATGTGGAACCATTACTTGTCCAGCTTGTCCAATCACTCCTCCAACCGGAAATTGGCAAGAAGTGACGCCGTAAAAGTGAAATAGTTTCTTGTATTTATTATTCAAAAGCTCGACCGGAAATTTTCCAAGGTCGGGCTTTTTTCTTTGGCTTGCCAAAAGACAAAATTTCTTGTAAAATTAATATCCAGTAAGTCCCCTCCCACTTTTTTACTTTTTATTTTTTGCGCCTTTGGCGCGAGTAAAAAAGTGGGAGGGGATAAAAATATGATATGAAACGAGATAAAATAAAAATTGTTGGCGCGCGAGTGAATAATTTGAAAAATATCAGCGTGGAAATTCCGCGCGATAAATTGGTGGTTATCACGGGTCTTTCTGGCAGTGGAAAATCATCGTTGGCTTTTGATGTGGTCAATGCCGAAGGCAATCGTCGATATCTGGAAAGTTTGTCGAGTTACGCGCGATCTTTTTTGGAAATTTCCGCCAAGCCGGACGCTGACAAAATTGAAAATCTAAGCCCGACAATTTCGATTGATCAAAAAAGTATCAGCCGTTCTCCGCGCTCCACAGTGGGCACGATGACAGAAATTTATGATTATCTGCGGATTCTATTTGCCAAAGTTGGCACACCCTATTGTCCGCATTGCCGATTGCCAATGGCAAGGAAAAAAAATAATGAAATAATCGAAGAGATATTGGCACTGCCGGATAATACTCAAATAGCTATTCTAGCCAGAGTGCGTCAGGATGGAAAAAATATTCAAGAAATTCTCAAAAATGCCAGCCAATTGGGATATGCCCGAGCGAGAATTGATGGAAAAATAATTTCAATCGCGGAAACATTAGTCAACAAAGAGCCAATACCCAATGGCAATGTGGAAATTGTGATTGACCGAATAACTTTCAAGCAAAAAAATCCGGACAAAGAAAGAATTTTAGATTCAATTGAAACAGCTTTCAAACTCGGTAAAGGTTTTATGGCGGTGAGTTTGGATAACGGAGAAAGTCGGATGTATAACCGTGATTTTGTGTGTAGCAATTGTTTTTTCAAAATTTCCGAAATTACCCCCAAACACTTTTCTTTCAATAGTCCGGAAGGAGCTTGTTCCAATTGCGCTGGGCTAGGCGTTATTCGAGAGATCGACGAAGATTCGATTGTTCCCAACAAAAATCTGTCGCTTTCGGAAGGCGCAGTTCTGCCTCTTTCTAAATTGGGCGGGCGGATAAAAAACGAAGGGAGTTATCTGGATGTTTTGGAAAAAATTGGCAAAAAAAAGGGCTTTTCTATCAATGATCCGCTGGAAAAAATTTCTCGAGAAAATTTAGAAATAATTTTTAGAGGGTTCGAAGATGAAAAAGAAAATCTTCATTTCCCTGGCGTAATTTTTCTTATCAAGCAAAAATATGAAGATTCTTCTTCTTTTATATTCAAAAAAGAAATTGAAAAATATATGCGCGAAATCATTTGTCCGGAGTGTCTGGGCAAAAGATTGAAAAAAGAATTTTTGTCAGTGCTAATTTTAGGAAAATCAATTGACGATGTGGTGAAGATGGACGGGGATTTATTTTTAGATTTTTTGAAAAAAATATCCGGAGAAATTGATTCGCCAGTCAAAAAAGAAATCGCCAGTCCACTTATCCGCGAAATGGAAGAAAAAGCCAAAGCGCTCAAAAATGTTGGCTTGGAATATTTGGAACTTTTTCGCTCGGCTGATTCTATTTCTGGCGGAGAAGGGCAAAGAATCCGCTTGGCAGCCCAAATTAGTTCGGAACTTTCCGGCCTAATTTATGTTTTGGACGAACCTTCCATCGGTTTGCATAATCGCGATACGCAAAAACTTATTCAAACGATGCAATTTTTGAGAGACAATGGCAATTCATTGATCGTAGTAGAGCACGACAAAGAAATTATCCAAAAAGCTGATTGGATAATTGATATGGGTCCCGGCGCAGGAGAAGCTGGCGGAGAAATTATTTTTCAAGGAGATATCAGTAAACTCAAAGCTTCCAAAACTAAAACAGCTGGATTTCTAAACGGTCTTGAAAAAGTTTCTCAAAAGAAAAAACCGCGCGAAAAAAGTGAAAAATATTTGAAAATTTTAGGCGCTACGGAACATAATTTGAAAAATATTGATGTGGAAATTCCTTTGGCGCGCTTTGTCACAATCACGGGAGTTTCTGGTTCTGGCAAATCCACTTTAGTTTCTGATATCTTGGCGAAATCTTTAGCCAAGCAATTTTTTCGGGCCAAAGAAATTCCGGGGAAATATAAAAAAATAACTGGCTTGAATTTTATCGATAAAGTGATCAATGTTGATCAAAGCCCAATCGGACGCACTCCTAGATCCAATGCTGCCACTTATACGGGAGTATTTTCTCTCATTCGCGATATTTTTGCTTCGACTTCTGAAGCGAAAAATCGCGGATATGACGCTAGCCGGTTTAGTTTCAATATGAAAGGCGGGCGCTGTGAAGATTGCCAAGGAGATGGAACAAAAAAAATTGAAATGCATCTTTTGCCGGATGTGTATGTGAAATGCGAAACCTGTCTTGGAACGCGGTATAATCAAAAAACTTTGGACATTGAATATCAAGGCGTCAACATTGCCGAAGTGCTGGATATGAGTGTTTCTTATGCTTTAATGTTTTTCAAAAAAAATCCGCTGATTGTGGAAAAATTGAAAACTTTGGAAGAAGTGGGTTTAGGATATTTGAAATTGGGGCAAAGCGCGACCAATCTTTCCGGTGGAGAAGCCCAAAGGATAAAATTAGCCAGTGAACTTTCGCGAAAATCAACTGGAAAAACTTTATATATTTTAGATGAGCCAACTATTGGACTTCACTTTGAAGATATTCGAAAACTTTTGAAAGTGCTGGATGCACTGGTGGAAAAAGGTAATTCAGTAATTGTAGTTGAGCACAATTCTGATGTGATCAAAAATTCCGACTGGGTGATTGATCTTGGACCGGAAGGCGGAAGCGGAGGCGGGGAAATAGTTTATGCAGGATTTCCGGACGGACTAAAAAAATGCCAAAGAAGTTGGACAGGAAGGTATCTTTAAAATTTTGATTTATCAAAATTTTAAAGAATTTTTAATTTCCAATTTTTAATTTTATAAATAATTTTTTAAATTTATTAATGTTTAAAAATTTTAAAATTATAATTTATTTAAAAATTACAAAATTAAAAATTTAAAAATTATGTCAGGGATTCTTTCAAAAAACATTATTTCCACTATCGCTTATTATGACGCACTGGATTATCCGATGACGGCTTTTGAGGTTTGGAAATATTTGATCAATGATCAACGAGCAATGAACAATGATCAATATAAAAAAGACGAGAAGTATTCCTTGTCGGAAGTGGTAAAAGAATTGGAAACGGAAGAAATTAAAAAATATCTCGGTGAATTTCAAGGATTTTATTTTTTGCTTGGCCGAGAAAATTTGGTTGGTGAAAGGATTGAAAAAAATAAAATTTCCCAAAACAAATTGAAAAAAGCGCGCAGAATTGTTTTTTGGTTGAGAGTAGTTCCTTTTGTCAAGATGATAGCAGTGGCCGGTCGTGTTGGTGCAAAAACCGCCAAAAAAGGAAGTGACATCGATTTGTTGATAATTTTTCAGCACGGGAAAATTTTTACTGGTCGGTTTTTGGCGACAGCGCTGATTCATTTTTTTGGTCGAAGAAGGCATAAAAATAAAATAACTAATCGGATTTGTCTCAACCATTTTTTGAGCGACGAATTTTCTGTTTCCATGCAAGATTTGTATTCTTCACATAGCTATGTTTTTCTCACGGTGCTTTATGGCGGAAAATTTTTTCAGAAATTTTTAGAGAAAAATGAATGGCTGAAAAATTATCGGCCAAACTTTTCTTTTTTAGAAAGTGATGCCAAAGAAGTTAGAGAGAGTTGGTTTTTTGGGGGAATAAGAAAAATTTTGGAAATATTTTTAGCGCCTTTATGGATTGAAAAAAAAATGAAAAATTGGCAAACTAAAAAAATCAAAAAAAATCCACTCACGGAGAAAATTGGGGGAGTGATAATTTATAGTGATTTTGAGCTGGCTTTCTGGCCGGATTTTTCCAATCAAGGTCCAAAAGTGTTTGAAAAATTTCAAGAGAATTTGAAAAAATTGAAAAATTAGAATTCATGGAGGCTCAACCTCCATTAGGGAGGTTGAGCCTCCAATTTTTTTATGAACAATTTTGTCTATCATTATCAACATTTGCCTTTTTGGATAAACCCGACTATTTTTTCTCTGGGAAATTTTCGGATTGATTGGTATCCATTGATGTATCTGGTTGGATTTTTAGTTGTTTATTTTTTATTAAAATACAGGATAAATAAAAAAGAGATAAAATTTGAAAAAATAAAAATAGAAAACTGGCTTTTTGATTTAACAGCTTTTTCTTTTTTGGGATTGATTCTTGGCGCGCGACTGGGCTATGTTTTGTTTTATGATTTTTCCTATTATTTGAATAATCCAGGGGCGATTATTTCTCCGTTTGATTCAATCAGTGGAAACTTTATTGGAATTTATGGAATGAGTTATCACGGGGGACTGCTGGGAGTAATTTTATCTGCTTGGATATTTTTCAAAAAAAATAAAAAATATTTTAAAGCGAATTTTTTAGAATTGGCTGATTTTGTTGTTCCGGCTATTCCCGCGGGATATTTTTTCGGGCGGATGGGAAATTTTTTAAATGGAGAATTATATGGTCGAGTAACTCAAAATTTCTGGGGAATGTATTTTCCAGCAGATTATTCTTTAGCCTTGCGACATCCATCGCAACTCTACGAAGCTTTTTTAGAAGGAATAATTTTATTTGTCATTCTTTGGAGCATCCGCAATAAAAAAGAATTTCAAGGAAAACTTCTGGGATTGTATATTTCTGGTTATGCTTTTTTTCGCTTAATAGCGGAATTTTTTCGCGAACCAGACGAGCAAATTGGCTATCTTTTCAATTTTCTAACCTTAGGTCAAATGCTAAGTCTTATGATGCTAATGGCGGGAATAATTTTGATTTTTCTTGGCCAGAAAACAAAAGAATGCTATAATAAGGACAATGGAAAAACTCAAGAAACAAAAATCGATTGATAGTTTCTGCCAAAAAAGTGAGCCGAAAGAATTTTCTGACTATGGCTTGGCGAAATTCATCCAAAAAAATAAAAAATCAAGCGTGCTTTTTGGAAAATCGGAAAGATCAAGCAATTTCAAAACGGAAAACTTGAAGCTTTATTTTGTAAAAAATGACAATCAGCCAAATTTTCAATATTTGGACGGAATTTTGCAGTATGAAAAAATAATATGCTCGAAAGGAATTAGAAAAGGAAAGGCGGATTTGTATCAGGAAATCAAAGAGCGATATTCTGATTGGAGAAATTATGCCAAAGATTTTTTGGACGGTTCAACGCGGGGAGTTTCTTTGGCGAAAATGTGGAATGTTTCAATTGTGGCTTCTTTGTTTTTTGGAATGTTTTTGATGACTTTCATTTACCGTTATCTTGGACCAAATGCTTCGGCGGTTTCCAATAGAAATAAAGAAAGTCAAATTTCTCAAGAAGTGTTGGGAGCGGAAGCGGAAAAAATAATTAAGGTAGATGAAAAAGATAAAGAGGGTTATGAAGATTATGTTTCTAAGATAATGATGGATTATGAAAAAGATTCGGAGAATGAAAAAAAACTGAAAGAGGACATTGAAGAAATGGTAAAAGGCTATCCAATTGAAAAAATGGCGCCGTTTATCGCCAAGCAAGATAGAATTGTGGCAGCTTTTCTGGTGGCGATTGCCAAAAAAGAAAGCAATTGGGGAAAGCGTGTACCAGTCTTGGAAGGAAAAGATTGCTACAATTATTGGGGTTATCGAGGTATTCGGAAAAAAATGGGCACGGGTGGACATACTTGTTTTGATGGTCCGAAAGATGCGGTGGAAACAGTAGCGAAAAGAATCAGCTCCTTGGTCAACAATGAAAAACTCAATACGCCAGAAAAAATGATTGTTTGGAAATGCGGTTATGATTGTTCTTGGGATAAACCGTCAGCTATGCGCAAATGGGTGCAAGATGTGGATGCTTATTTTGAAAAATTCGATGAGTTTGAAGAGGGATAAAAAGCTTATAAAGTTCATAAAGAAAAGTCCCGATATTATCGGGATTTTTTTGTTTCTAAGCTTATCCTCAATTTGAAATGATTTTTTCCAATTTTTATGGTATAATTTAGCTATAAAAAAAGTTAGAAATGTCTAGCTAATTTTTTGCAAAGGGAAATTAAAAATTAATCAATATAATTAATCTAAGCTTTCCTAAAGCGAAGCTTTAGGAAAGTAAGAACAACTATGAAAAATATGAAAAAACTAAAAAACAAACTATTATTTACTTCCATCTTTCTGATAGGCGGAGGAATAGTTTTTTTTAGTATTAATTATTTCGCTAAAGGGGCTACTTATGGCTGGACGCAAACAGCTTGGGATACTCTTTCTTCCAATACTCGCGCTCACACAGATGAACAAGCTGATCCTGGAGTTTGGGATGAGTATAGTTCGGCGGATGCCAACTTAGATTTCACCACTCCCGGACAAGTTTCTATTGCTTCAGAAATAACTGATCTTACGCACACTTCATCAGATGATTTTTCCGCCGGTACCAGTTCAGGAACACTCACGACAGGAGATCAAGTGAGTCTGGATTTGCCGTAAGTCATGAAACATGAAGCATGAATCATGATACAAGATACAAGATACAAGCAAATATAATCTTTCCTAAAGCTCGGCTTTAGGAGGGATTAATAAAAATAACCAAACTTATTTTAAAAATTATGTCAAAACAAAAATCATTGTCAATTATTCCAGACGAAAGAATCATAGGAAAAATATATCTGATTCGAGGAGAAAAGGTGATGTTTGATCGTGACTTGGCAATGCTTTATGGAGTAGAAACAAAAGTTTTAAATCAGGCAGTAAAGCGGAATAAAAAAAGATTCCCAGATGATTTTATGTTTCAATTAAATAAATTTGAAACGGATATTTTTTCAAGGTCACAAATTGTGACCTTGAAGAAAGGACAGAATATAAAGTATTTTCCTTATGTTTTTACCGAACAAGGAGTAGCTATGTTGTCGTCAGTTTTGAAAAGCGAGAGAGCAATTGAGGTAAATATCCAGATTATTAGAGTTTTTATCAAAATGAAAAAATTATTATCCACTCACAAGGAACTGCGAGAAAAAATTGAAAAAATGGAAAAATCAAACAAGGAAAATTTTAAAATCATATTTAAAGTAATGGCGAAATTTATGACAACTAATCCGAAAAGTGAAGAAAAAGTTGAACGCATTGGATTTAAGGTTAGAGATTAAAATAAATCTTTCCTAAAGCTCGGCTTTAGGAGAAAAAATTGATAGCCTAAATGAAATTTAAGATAAACAAAATTTACCCTGTTTAATAATAAACTTTTAGGGTAAAATTAAAGAATAGAAGATGATAAAATCAAGAAACCTGCCTACCGGACAGGCAGGCAAAAAAAATAAATTGAAATCGTATTTAACAGGGATTATTCTTTTCTTTTCAATAACTTTGTTATTTGTTTTGTCGTCGCAAAGTGCGAGTGCGGCGAGTTCGCGGGTTTTGCCGACGGCTTATGTGGTGCATACTTATGGCAATGATTCGTTAATCAAGAAGATGGACCAGAGATTTCTGATGTTTCTGTCTCAAATATTACTTACAATAGCGCGACGGTGAGTTGGAGTACTGATGGGGAGGGAGATTCATTAGTTGCGTTTGGTGAAGATACTGAATATGGAAATACATCGGGAGATTTTGATAATTTAGTTACTGTTCACGAAGTAATTCTCAATGGTCTCGAATCTGTAACTACATATTATTACAAAGTTAGATCTGAAGATAATAACGGAAATAAAACCACCGACGACAACTCTGGCGACGGCTACACCTTCACCACCCTCGCTCCCACCGAAGATGTTGACGAAGACGGAGAAGGCGACCAACTCACTGACATCATGGCTCAAATTCAAGAAATGATTGACCAATATTTCTTCTCCGCCCAAGAAATTCAAGATGCCCTCTCTGGCCTCTATTCCATCAGCATTTCTTCTTCCGGCCCCAGCGTGGATGTCACTGACAACATCGCTACTATCTCTTGGACTACCAACCGAGAAGCTATCGGCAAAGTATATTATTGGCAAGATTCTGATAATGAAAACACAGCTAGAAGTGAAAACGAAAACATCACTGTCGCTACCACTTCTCACGAGATAATTCTCAAAGATCTAAACGCTGACACCAAGTATAACTATTATGTCGAATCTATCGGATTACTCAATGAATCTATTGTTTCTGACACCAGCTCTTTTTCTACCGAAGACATTCCTCAAATCAGTGGCATCTCCATTGAGAATGTCACTCTTAACAGCGCTGACATTTCTTGGACAACTACTGATTCAATTGATTCTTCAATTTTACAATACGGCGAAGATACTTCCTATGGCAACGAAGAAGAAGGAGACACCAGCAGTTCTCTCCATACTGTCAATTTAACTAACCTAAAAACTAACACTACCTACCACTTGCGAGTGAGTGGAGAAGATGCTGATGGCCAAACCATCACCAGCAATGACTATTCCTTCACTACCGTTTCCCTCCCTGTTATCTCCAATGTAAAAATCAAAGACATCACTACTGAAACAGCAGTGATTACTTGGAGCACTAATGTCAAAACAGATTCGAGAGTTGAATTCAAAAGAGAAAACCAAGACAAAGGTACCACCGAAGGTAACCTAGAAGCAGTGACTGATCACACTTTTACTCTTACCAACCTTTACCCCGGTTCCAAATATACTTTCAAAGTCTCTTCCAAAGACGCTCTTAACAATGAATCTTCCAGTGAAGAAAAATCTTTCACCACCAATGAAGATCTTGATCCTCCAACTATCACTAATGTCAAATCTGACACCACTGTCTTCCCTGGTAAAGAAGCCCAAATCCAAACCATCATCAGTTGGAACACTGACAAAAACGCTACCTCGGTTCTCGCTTATCGTGAAGGAGTGCAAAAGGATCCAACTCTGGATGAACAACTCAAAAACAAAGATGTCCAAAAGATTGAAAACTGGAAACTGGCTAAAAAGAATGAACTCACCAAAAACCATCTCTTTGTGCTCACTGATCTTAAACCCGCTAGCCTCTACCAATTCAAAGTAGTTTCTTGGGACAAACATGATAACCTCGCCATCTCCGAAAACTTCTCCCTCCTTACTCCTACCAAACAACAATCTGTCCTTGACCTCATCATCGAAAACTTCGAAACTACCTTTGGGTGGATGAAGAAGATTGGGAACTAGCATGCGAATAGCGCGCTACGAATGCGCCCATGCGAATATGAAGCATGAAACATGAAACATGAAGCATGAAGCATGAAACATGAAACGAGAGATAAAACTTTAGCGATAAAATTGAAAAGAGGCTTATTTGGGGCAAAAAATGGCAAAACCCCAGTATATTCCAATCTAAGAATGTCCCCCGAAATAGATTCTACAATAGTGGATATTTTTAAAAAATAATTAGCGAATTTTAATTTCAGAAAATACTTTTTCTTTCTCTTTTTTCATTTCTTCTCCCG
>Ga0209417_1003120_pt1 | contig 23131 bp, 20 predicted proteins | sample RifGroF2_FD_184002 | JGI IMG/M metagenome (GOLD analysis project Ga0209417, IMG submission 184002) | Groundwater microbial communities from Rifle, Colorado, USA - Groundwater F2 (SPAdes) (version 2) | ecosystem: Environmental > Aquatic > Deep subsurface > Groundwater | place: Rifle, Colorado... | reverse complement strand
CCAATCGCCTCTTGCGTCAATACTTCCCGAAAACATCTAAGTCTCTCAATCTCAACCCTTTATTCCTGGCTGACGCCAGACAAAAAATCAACACACGTCCAAGAAAATGCCTAGCCTTTGCCTCTCCTGCTCAAGCCTTCTTTGCTCTCCTTAAATCCGCATCCTAGTGTTGCACTTCGAGGTTGAATCTGCCCAACGCAACCGATATGACTTGTTTTTCGCTAATGATTGAGGTAAATCACTCCTGGCACGTTTTTAACTTGCTTTAGCGCCAGCATCCTTTAAAATTCGAAGTACATGAACATCCGACAGAAGTTATTTGGCAGCCTCGGGTTGCTAGTTTTTATTATCATCTTTATGTTTGTCGCCACCTTTTTTGTGGCAAGTTCGCAAGAAACCGACGCTCTCATCGTTAATCTGTCTGGCCGGCAGCGCATGTTGATTCAGAAAATGAGCAAAGAAGCCCTACTCTTCACATTGAAGGTTGAGAAAAAAGAAGATGCTTCTACAGCACAATCAAACCTCCTGGCGAGCATGGCGATTTTTGACAAAACATTGGCCGCCCTGAAAGATTCTGGGTTCGCGCCGCGGACACTCGACCCCAAAAGCGATAAAAGCGACTTTTGCCCCGCAAGTGAAGGGCTGACCAAAGAGCAATTAGAACTCGTAGATGCTCAAAAAACGATCTTTTTTGAAAAGTTAAACCAGCTCTTGGCTGAGACCGATAACGGCAAGCGGCAAGGCATATTGACGTGGATTGTCGAGAACAATATGAAGCTCTTGGAGAAAATGAATGTCGTTGTCGAGCTCATGCAGCGCTCGAGCGAGCACAAGGCTTCATTGTTGTTGTCGTTGCAGATATTCAGCTTGTTGTTGGCTTTCGTCGTTGGCTACATCGCTTTCCAGACGACATACTCTATCATCAAGCGCCTTTACGGCATTCAACAGTTTTGCAAACGACTGAGCGATGGTGACTTACGGACGGCAATGGAAACCTCCGGCAATGACGAAATTCGCTCCATCGGCGACATGCTGAATCGCTTGCAAAAGAAGCTCAATGACGTCATTGGCGAGACTCAAATGACGATCAAGCACCTGAGCAGTATCGTCGAGAAGCAAAAACAGACAGAGTCAAACTTGAGTACAAACGCGAGTCACTTGGTCCAGGTCTCGTCAGAAACGACGACGGCCAGCATCAATTTAAACCAAAACATGACAAGCGTGTCGGCCTCCATCGAAGAAACGTCGACCAACTTTTCACTCGTCGCCTCAGCCACAGAGGAAATGAACACATCCATTGTCGAAATCGCCAACAAGACAGAAGTGGCTAAAAGAATCACCAATGAAGCCGTTGAGGCCTCTCAAGCAGCCTCGGGACAGTTTTCCAAGCTCATCGAAGTCACACAAAATATTGGCAAAATCACCGAGGCCATTGCTGGCATTTCCGAACAGACAAACTTGTTGGCACTCAACGCGACAATCGAAGCCGCGAGCGCAGGAGAAAACGGAAAAGGGTTTGCCGTCGTCGCCAACGAAGTCAAGGAATTGGCCAAACAGGCAGCCATTTCCACTACCGAAATTCAGACACAAATTGAAAAAATACAGGCCTCATCCCGCGAGACAGCTGCAATGATGAAACGCATCTCAGACGTCATCAATCAGTCCAACACGATCATCACAGAGATTTCATCAGCCATCGATTCCCAGGCATCCACGACAAAAGAAATTGCCGATAACATCACTCAGGCCTCAACGGGCGTCGAATACGTCACACAGAGCGTTTCAGACAGCACCATGAAGATCGAGCAAATCGCCAATCAGATGAACAACCTGGTTTCCGCCGTGGACATGATGAAAACCGCCAGTGGAGCGTTGAAGACAGACGGGCACGAACTCGAAGACACCGTCAGCCACCTCAGCACTATGACAGCCTCATTCCAGACAGCGGCGAAATAGTCCCATAATAAGACCGATTTTAAAAACGCCCATTAAACAAGGCAGTGCAACACTCGGCATGAACTAAAGTGAATCAAGATTGATGGCTAACTATTTTTCAGCGGGTTTTTAACGCCCTGAAGCACTTCTTGTAGAGTCAGCAATGAGAACGGCTTTGTGAGGTAGCCTTGCATGCCGATCTTAAAGCACCGACTGCGTGTTTCCGGCATGGTGTCTGAAGTGAGCGCGTAAATGCTGGGCCGATCTTTGCCGACATGGGACTCGAAAATGCGCTCAGCGGCCGAAAATCCATCGAGTAGCGGCATAAAGAGGTCCATCAAAATGAGGTCAAATGATGCAATCTTTGTTTGTTCCAAAACCTCCGTCCCGTTGCTGACCAGCGTGACGTCGTTGTAGCCCAGACGCTTCAGTAGCGTCAAGAGAACGCGCTGGTTGAGAATATCGTCTTCGGCGACGAGGATTTTCAGCGGACAGGATTCCCCCAATCTGTGATTGACGACCGCCGCGTTGCTGCGCTTTCTCCGTATGCCATATGAGGATTCGAGTGTTTCTTCAACGGGGACCCGGATAAAGATGTTAAGGGTATTTTTTGTGGCGTTATCGAGCCAGATTTTCCCCTTCAAGCTTTCGACGAGCTTTTTCGCCATGGCAAAGCCCAAAAAGGACGCTCCGTATTGGCGCACACTCGTATCACTGGCGTCGACGAAGGTTTTTAGCAGATAATCGATTTTTGCCTGAATGATGTTGGAATTGTTGATTTCAAACTGCAAAAAGGACTTGCCGCTGTCCAAGACAGTCTTGGCGAGAATACCGACTTGCTTGCCGCGCGTAAAAAGAAGTGTGTTTTCCAAGAGCACTTTCAACATGGATTCCAGCTTTTCACCGTCTGAGAGGAGCGCCTTTGGGCATTTTTCATCGATGTTTGAAAAGAGTATGAGGTCGTGGTAAAACTCTTGTTTTTCGATGTAGTCTAGCGCCCCGTCGACGACGTCCTCAACGACAAAGGCCTCTTTCTTCTCGCGGAAAGTGTTGTTTTCAAGCGAGTTGTAGTCAATCAAGTTGGCGATGAAATTCAGTAGGCGAGCGTTGCCCTGTTTGATGATTTTTACAATGTCTTTTTGCTCTTGATTCAGCGAAGTGTCGCTGAGGACGTCGAGCATGCCCATAATGGAATTGAGTGGCGTGCGCAACTCGTGATTCATGGCTGAGAGAAAGTCAGTCTTCGCTTCGGACGACCAGCGTGGTTTTTCTGGCTCTCGCGTCGTGAACGTCTTGACGAGGTTTTCGGCGAGTGTTTCCTTTTTAAAAATGTGAATGAGTATGTTGCGGCCATTGAATAGACAGCCGGAAATGCTGACATTAACGGGGATTTCGCGACCCGCCTTGCTAGCCACAGAAGCCTCTCGATAGAAGATGTTTGCATTATTGAGCAGTTGTTTGCGGCAGAAATCCCAATAGGATACCTGTTTGCCATCAGAAGGTGGGAGGCTATAGAGTTGAGTGTGATGGCAACCAACCAACTCACCCTTCGTGCGCCCAAATAAAGTTTCTGCCATGGGATTGGCTTCCACAACGGTCTCTGTTTCTGCATCGACCAACAAAATGGCTTCACCAAACGACTCAAGGGCTTTACGATAACGACTATCAGCCTCGTCAAAGCTCGCCTGGGGCGTCGTTTTGTGAGCATTCCAGTCTTTCAATCGGTTGATCTCTCTCTGAAGGTACTTGACCTCCGCTTCTAGTTCCATCGTTGTTCTCATATTCGCTGACTCCGAGTGGTAAACATCATGACATGTGTTTTTCAAAAAGGCCATAGTAAAATGTTGGAATTCACTCTCGACAACGTTCTTCAATGATTTTGAATGAAAATAGATGAAGATTAGAGACATTGAATTAGCCGCTTGGGGTGAAAGAGAAATTCAAATGGCCGAGCACGAGATGCCTGGCTTGATGGCGTTGCGGGCGAAATACGGCTCGTCACAACCTCTCAAGGGCGCACGCATTTCGGGGTCGCTGCACATGACCATCCAGACCGCCGTGCTCATCCGGACACTGGAAGCCCTCGGGGCAAGAGTTCGTTGGGCAAGTTGCAACATTTTTTCAACGCAGGACCACGCCGCGGCAGCCATCGCAAAGGCCGGGACTCCCGTGTTCTCTTGGAAGGGCGAAACACTCGAGGAATATTGGGATTGCACCTTTGAGGCCCTTAATTGGAAAGGTGAAGCCGGCCCAGACCTCATCGTCGACGACGGCGGTGACGCCACTCTCTTGATTCACAAAGGCTACGAGCTCGAACACGACAGTCCTTGGGTCAATACGTCGTCGGAGAGCCACGAAGAACAGATAATCAAAGACCTCTTAAAGCGCATCTACGCCGATAACAAAGATTACTGGACTCCCATGGTCGCCAACTGGAAGGGCGTTTCCGAAGAAACCACGACGGGCGTCCATCGCCTCTATGAGCGCATGAAACAAGGCACCCTTCTCGTCCCAGCTATCAACGTCAACGACTCTGTAACCAAGTCAAAGTTCGACAACCTCTACGGCTGCCGCGAATCCCTCATCGACGGCATTAAACGCGCTACGGGCGTCATGCTAGCCGGAAAGACCGCCGTTGTCTGCGGTTACGGCGACGTCGGTAAGGGTTGCGCCCAGGCCCTAAGCGGCGTCGGAGCAAATGTCAAAATCACAGAGATTGACCCCATTTGCGCCCTCCAGGCCTCCATGGAAGGCTTTAACGTCGTCCGTCTCGAGGACGTCCTGCCAACAGCCGACCTCTACGTCACCGCCACAGGCAATTGCGACATCATCACACTCGATCATATGCTCGCTATGAAAAATCAGGCCATCGTCTGCAATATCGGCCACTTCGACAACGAAATCCAGGTCAACGCCCTCAACGTCGCCCCAGGCGTGAGCAAGGAGACGATCAAACCCCAGGTCGATCGCTATACCCTACCCAGCGGCAGCCAAATCTTTGTGCTCGCCGAGGGCCGCCTCGTCAACCTCGGTTGCGCGTCCGGCCACCCATCATTCGTCATGTCCAACTCCTTTACCAACCAGGTCCTCGCTCAACTCGACCTCTGGCAGAAACGCGGACAACTCACAAAAACAGTCCGTACCCTTCCAAAAATCCTCGATGAGGAAGTCGCCCGACTTCACCTCGATAAAGTCGGCGCCCGCCTCACCACCCTATCCCCTAAACAAGCCGCCTATATCGGTGTCCCACAAGAAGGCCCCTTTAAAGCCGATATGTACCGGTATTGAGAAAATGCGGAAACTTTTTATGTTTCGCAACAGATTGGTGAATCTGGCAAGACCGAGGCAAAATGGATGCAAAAATGTGGCTTTGCGCGAGTACGATCTGGCGTAGCGTACATAGAGGTACGTGAGCCAGTCGACGGAGCGCGAAACGCATTTTGGCGCCATTTTGCCTCGGTCTTTTATGATATACGTTTGAAGGGATGTATATAGTCAGCTCGCGGGTGGCATTCGTGGTGAGTTTTGAGGATTTGGGTGGCGTCGACGTGGGTATAGATTTGGGTGGTGGAGATATCGGCGTGGCCGAGGAGTTCCTGGATCATACGGAGGTCAGCACCGTTTTCCAACAGATGTGTCGCAAAGGAATGTCGCAGGCTATGCGGCTTGATATTTTTTTGAATGCCCGCCCGTTTGGCTTCTTGTTTGAGGTTGTACCAGAATGTTTTACGCGAAATCGGGTCGCCACGCTGGCTCAAAAAGAGCGCATCGGCCGTCTGCGACTTCACGAGGATCGGCCGACCAACGCTGAGGTAATCGCGGATCGCCTGAATCGCCTTGGAACCAATCGGGACAATGCGCTCCTTGGAACCCTTTCCGCGCACACGCAAAAAGGCATCCTCGAGGTTGAGGTTGTGAAACGTCAGGTTGCAGAGCTCGGAAACCCGCAATCCGCTGCTGTACATCAACTCAAACATCGCCCGGTCGCGCCGCCCGATAGGAGTCGACACATTGGGGGCCGCCATCAGTTGGTCGACCTCCTGCGACGTCAATACGTGTGGCAATTTCCGGAAAAGCTTGGGCGTGTCAAAGTTCGCCATCACGTCGTCACACACCTTTTCCGTCACCAGAAATTTTGAAAATGACCGCAACGCCGACAACTTCCTCGCCAAACTCGCCGGCTCCAAATCGACCCCCCTCTCGCAAATCCACTCCGCTACCCACTCACCGCTAAACTCCCGCCAGTCCTTCACCCCACGTTTTTCCAAAAACGCCAATACCTGCTCCAAATCTTCACGATAACTCTCCACCGTGTTCTTCGCCAAACCACGGTCTAAGCTAAGGTACGTCAGAAATGCTTCTAATAAATGTTCCATAGTCACCGGGAAAACCTTTTTTAGGCAAAAAAGGTTTTCCCGGACCCTTTCCTAAAAACTTTTAATATTTTTCTGCGCGTTGCGCAGAGAGCCCTATTCGCAAAGACCGAAGCTATTTTTGCATTTGCAAAAATAGCTTCGGTCTTTGCGTAATCAATGGGTCCAGGGGCCGCTGCTCCTGGCGAGGGGTTTGGGGGCGAGGAGCCCCCGGAGCGAAAAACGCATTTTGGCGCCATTTTACAGCGGTCTTTAAAATAGTTGGAGGACTTTCTCCAAGGCCTTGGTATTGCTGGGCTGCATATCGCAGAGGGGTAGGCGGACAGAGTTGTTGGAGATTTTTTGTTTTTTAAAGAGGGCGTGTTTGATGGGGACTGGGTTAGTTTCGAGGAAGAGGGCCTTAAAGAGTGGGTAGAGGTTGCGGTTGAGTTCAGCGGCTGTTTCGAGGTCATTGGCAAGGGCAGCATTGACCATGGCGACGACTTCTGCCGGTATGAGGTTAGACGCGACGCTGATAACGCCCTTAGCGCCGGAGGCAATGAATGGAAGGGTGAGAGCATCGTCTCCACTGAGAATGACGAAATTGGAGTCCATTTCCTTGGCCATTTGTGTGACGCGGTTGCAAGCGCCCCCGGCCTCCTTGATGCCGATAATGTGGTCATAGTGGTCGCGGAGGCGTTTGAGAATTTCGATCGAGATTTCGATATTGCAGCGGCCGGGAATGGAATAGAGGATAATGGGCTTGCGGGTGGCCTTAGCGATTTCCGAAAAGTGGAGGAATAGGCCTTCCTGGCTGGGCTTGTTGTAGTAAGGAGTGACGACCAATATGGCGTCTGCACCCCATTTTTCGGCCAATTGGGCCTTCTTGACGGCGGAAGTGGTGCACGCAGAGCCCGTTCCGACGATGACGGGTATGCGGCCCTTGACTTGTCTAATGACAAAGGGTGCCACTTGTTCGCGTTCTTCTGGGGTGAGGGTGGGGGTTTCAGCGGTCGTGCCGAGGGCGACAACGCCCTGAACCTTATTGGCTATTTGAAACTCGATGAGGTTAGCCAAGTCATCGAAGTGAACGGCTTCTTTTTTAAATGGGGTGACGAGAGCCGTATGCGTACCATAAAACTTTTTTGAGTCCATAAGTAGCCTGTTTTTGGGATTAAAGTATCGCGCAAGAGACTACCGTTGAATGACATTGGAACAGTCCATGTGAATGCTCATTTTCCTGCAGTCTCTGTGACCACCAAATTCACTTGAGTGTTCCTGGCGGCCTGGCTTTATTAATGGCAGGTTTTTAACGAAAAATCAACTAAAAAAGATGCTTTTTTTAGCGCAGGGGGCGGTTCAGTTTGTCCTTAAACTTGTCGAGAATGCCGTTGATGAAGCGTTTGGAGTCTGGAATGGAATACAATTTACCCAATTCGATGGCCTCATTGATGGAGACAACGGGCGGAATATCTTCGCGATGGAGGAGCTCAAAAATGGCCAGGCGCAGAATAGACAGATCGATCTTTGCAATGCGGTCGAACTTCCAGTTTTCCGCATACTGCTTGATTTCGGCGTCAATCTCGTCGATAAAGAGCAAAATGCCGTCAATCAGCTCTCCGGCAAACGCAAAATGCGACCGAGGTTTTTCCTTTTCTGCGAAGAAGGCATCCATCGCTTTGGGCAAGTTTTTCTGTGGATTGAGCTCCCACATGTACAAAAACTCAATGACGGCCTGGCGGTTTTCCCGACGCATGGATGATTTTGGCTCTTCTTTCATGGATTGGAACTTTTTTGCTTTTAAATAAAAAGTCCAGGCTTTTCGCTAAAAATGTGTGGACTCGGACTTAGCCCGAACGACGAGAACGCCGTGGGCATTTTACCCAGGTCTTTATTAGATGTTGGCGTGAGCCCAGTTCTTACGCTTATACCGGAGAAAGAATGGGATGAGCAGGGCGATGGTGTAGATGGGCAACATTTTCCACATGAGCGTCGGCGAGAAGTGAAAGAGCTTGACCAGGACAATGCACGGAATCACGTACAGTATCCAACAAGACAGGCTGATGCTCCAGAGGAGAAAGCGTGTGTCAGTGGCCGCCATGATGACGCCGTAGAGCACCCAGATCATGCCATCGAAGACAAAGCTGATCCAGAACCAAAACAGGCCGTCGCGAATGAGAATGCGTAGGTGTTCGGTGTCCATGCCGGTGTCGTTGTTGTGGGTGAAGAGGTTGACGAGAATGTCCGGGAAAAACACCATGATGAGGGAGAGAAAAAACAGCAAAACAAACTCAATTTTGACAGCCGATATCAGGGATTTGTGGATGCAGTCGTACTTTTTAGAGCCGATAAAGTTGGACGTCAGACCCGTCATGCCTTTGGCGATCGCTTCCGTAAAGAAGCAGTACAAAAAGTAGCTGTTTTGGCCTATAATAAACGTCGTGATGTAAGGGTCGCCGACATTCGCAAAGGACTGTAAAATGACTGCCGGTGCGCCCATTTCAAGTGCGTGAACGAGGCCACTTGGCCATCCAATGTGCAGGGCGCGCATGAAGATTTTTTTATTGAAATGCCAGATGGTCGTGTGGTATTTCTTGCGAATATTTTTTTTGAAAAACAGGTAAAACAAGATGATGCCCTGTATGAGCCAAGCGGCGACAGTTGCAAAAGCCGCCCCGGTGGTTCCCATTGCGGGAATCCAGTCACCAACGCCAAAGATCAGCACGAAGTCCAAGATAATGTTGGCGATATTGGCAATCACAACGGCGAGTGTCACCATGCGCGTCCTTCCAATCCCCATAAAGAAAGAGGTGATGGCGCCGTTGATGATGCTCAAAAAGCCGCCGAAACAGACGATGCTCAAAAAGCGCACCGTCAGCCCTTCGTAGGTCCGCGCGATCAACCATTGCGTGCCCCAAATGCCGACTGCACAAAAGACGATCCCCGACAACAGGCCAAACCAGATCATTTGCCAGACGGTGTTGCCTATCGCCTCAAAGCGCTTCGCGCCGTTGTGCTGGCCGACAAAGACCTGGGCAATCATCGCAATCGAGAGAAAGGTAAACTGCAGGGCCGTAAATAACACGGCAGTCGCTCCAACGGCGTTCATGGCGTCCGAAGAGTAGTAGGACAGAATCAGGCGGTCGAAAAAGAGCATGAGGTACGTCGACATAGCGTTGAGTGCCAACGGCCATGCAATTGTCAGCAATTCACGTATGCTGCCTTCTGGGTAACGAGTTAGGGTATGATCTGTGTGGGTGTCCATTGCGCACCCTCGCTTTCTAATAAGACCATTGCAAAATGTCCTCTAGCTGCGTTCTCGTCGTTCGGGCTAAGTCACGTACCAACGTACGCTCCTGTCGTCCTCGCTCCTCGGGCCTTGCTATAGAGCCATTTTTCAACGGTCTTATATTTCGTAAGTTATTGATAAAAAACATATGATAAATGCTGGCCAAACTTGGCTTTGGGTGAGCACAAATCGGTATAGCGCAAAAAGAACTTTTCTCGACGATTAACATAGTTCTTGTTCTAATAATTGTTGTTTGAGCGCTGTTCCATATTTATATCCGCCGAGTCCGTGCTTGGCAACGACTCGATGACATGGAATGACAAACAACAGGGGGTTTTGGGCGCAAGCCGAAGCGACCGCGCGCGCAGCCTTGGGTTTTCCTACGATTTGGGCGAGCTCTGTGTAGGTTCGCGTTTCACCACGGGGAATGTCGGCAATCGCTCGCCAAACAGTTTTCTGAAACGCCGTTCCCGCCATATCAAAGTCCGTCAACTTGGATTTGCCCGAAAAATGGTCGTCTAGCCGACGTCGCCAATCCGCCGAGGGACGCCATTTTGTTGCTTTTGCCTCTGGTTCAAAGGATACCAGGCCGACGTCGGTGAAGACATAGGTGCAAGTAAGGTTTCCCAAAACATATGTATCGTAACACAACATACAAAAGCCGCTGCGAGACAGAAACTTTTAGCGGAATGAAATTACTCTGCGCCCAGACAATGGGCAACCACAACGCGTCGGAAAATGGCGTTTTTGTTTTTTAAAAGCTTTGTGGACAGAGCCCTAGGCATACCTCTTACTTGTGCCAGATCTATTTTAACCTGGCAAGCAAAAAAATGAATAAGGAAGAGTACACAATTCTGACGGTGTGTAAAATCTAATCATTGAGGCCAGAATCCATGCGGACGGCCGTTGTACCGTCAGCCATTTCGACGATGAGTTTTTCGCCGAACAGTGCTTTGCGGGCAAGTGGGTGGCCGTGTGGGTCGCGGATCAGGGCAAATCCGCGCTGGAGGGTGTGAGCAAAACTCAAATTGTGAAGGCGGTGCTCGACTTGTTGAACGCGGTTGCGGCTTTGAGACAGGGCGTGTTCTGGGTGCGTTTGTGCAAATCGGTGTTGGACGTGCGTGTAGTGCGTCCTTTTCTGGTCGAGGTGTCGCTGAAGGGCCAGGGCAAAGGCGCGGGTGAGGTCATCGTGATGCAGTATGGCGTTTTCAAAAGTGCGCTTCAATGTCGCTGGACTGAGGCCCGCTTGCAGGCGGAGCAGGTGAGATTTCCAAACGGCCAGGCGGTGTTTGGCTTCCTTGGCGAGAAAGTGTTTGGTGCCATCGATGCGCTCGAGCACGGCAATGCGATCACTCGTGATTCTTTCAGCTGCCGCAGAAGGCGTTTCGGCTCGAAAGTCTGCGGCGAAGTCTGCCAAAGTAAAGTCGATTTCGTGCCCGACGGCAGAGATTACGGGTGTTGAGCAGGCGGCGATCGCGCGAACGACAACGGCCTCATTAAAGGGCCAGAGGTCTTCGAGACTTCCACCGCCTCGACAGACGACGATTACGTCAACGGCCATTCCGTCAGCCCTTTGAATCTGCGTAACGAGCTCTTCCTTCGCCCCCTCTCCCTGGACTTTTGATGGAAAGACGATGACCGTGCCTGCCCACTTTCGCCGTTTGAGAATGCTGATAAAGTCGTGAATGGCGGCGCCCGTTGGGGACGTCACCAGGGCGATCTTTTTTGGCAAGAGCGGCAGTGGCTTTTTACGCTCCGGATCGAAGAGACCCTCCCTACCAAGCTGCTCTTTGAGCCGGTTGAATTCGAGTTGCAGCTTTCCCATGCCATCGGAAGCCACAAAGCGGACCAATACCTGGTAATTGCCTTTGGGGGCATACACGCTGACGTTGCCAAAGACGACGATGCGCTGCCCTTCTTTAACGAGGTTGGCGTAGCGCAATGCGTGGCCCTTAAATAGAACGGCCGAAATTTGGGCATTTTCGTCTTTCAGCGTAAAATAGACGTGTCCGCTCGACTGTTGACGGCAGTTGGAGACTTCACCCCGAATCCAGACCTCGGCAAAATGCCCCTCGAGCACCTGTTTGAGGTTTAACGTGAAGTCCGAAACCGACAGGACCTGGTTAACTTGATCACTCAACGCTCTTTCGCTTGGACTCAACATATCGAGATGTTAGAAATTTGGTTAAAAAAATAAAGACGAAAAACAGCGCTATTCCGAGTGCCAACAGGCGAAATTGACCCTCGACAGCCGCATTACCGGACATCAAAAAGACGATGGCCCACGGGTACAGCAGGACCCACGAGAGAAAGAGGTAGGACTTGAGTGGCGCCTTCAACATCCCCAAGAGATAATTCTGGACAACGAGTGGCGTTCCAGGAATCAGGCGGATTAGGAGGACGAGCTTGGTCATGTTGGACTCCTTGATGACGGGGTTAAAGCCACGTTTGAGGAGCATTTTTTTGAAAAATTTGTGAAAGATTTTGGCCGACAAAAAGTAGGTCAACAAGAGGTTTCCGAAGAGCCCCACCGCGATAATAAGCAGGCCGGCCTTGACACCGTACAGGGCACCGCTCAACAAGTACAAGACCGACACCGGCATACCGATCGCCGGCCCCACGACAATCAAGAGGCACATGTAGATCGGGTGGACTTCGCCCAAGCGCCGCAACAGTTCCTGCATCAACACCCAACATTCGCCCAATGAGAGCCCCATCGAAAAGAATAAATAGACCATCGCAGCCATTACCAGGACGCCAATCCCTATCATGATTTTCATGCATACATACAAGCGCACCCCAGAGCCCTTGGCAAGTTCAAACACAAAAACACTTGATTCGCAGCGAGTAGCCAACTATACTTAATGCTCGTTATGTCAAATATCCAAGGTCCTTCTTTTTCCAGTACGCCACAATGGGACACCAATAAACAGGTCTTTTCAGATAAAAATGTATTTGTAAAGTATACCGAGAAAAGTCTGGAAATTACTTTAAAAGAGACAGGAAAGCCGCTGGAAACGCGTCAAACAATACGTCTGCCTGACAATGTTTCCCCACTCTTGATTTCGGCAATGAGCTTGCAAAACATCAAAAAAGGGCAATTGAAAGGCTTACAGGATCAAATCAAGACCTATTCCGAAAAGATAAAGTCGGGCCAAGACTTTTTTAAAAAACTGTCAAACGATGGTCTTACCGATGAAGACAAAACAAAGGAAAACGCCTCGTGTCTCTTGTTTTTCTTGCGCAACGAAGCGGCCAAAAAATCAAAAACGCCCTTTGACAAAGGTATGATGACATTGGAAGACTCGGGAAGCAAAATCTTTAACTTTCTCAAGAAATGCGAAGACAGCTACAGCCGCGATTCGTCGCACTTTTCAGCCTTTCAAGCAGCCCAGTCGTTGTTTAAAAAAGCGCTGAACGCCTTCAAGCTCGATGGCGTCCACAAGGGCCTGGATTTCAACGAGCCCAATGGTCTTCCTCTCGGCGCAAAGACAGCCCTTTTCGGGCGCTTAGAGGACACTGATGGCACGAAGCGCTTAGGCAAAAATGGTTTGACCTTTATTAAGTTCGAAGAGCACGGATTGAAGGCCCCGAGCGACCGCATTCGGCACGCCATGAACTTTGTAACGGCCATTTTACGCCGCGTTGGCGTTGTCCCAATGAACGATCCACTCGCTAAAAAAGAACATATTTCAAACGATCTCAAACATTTTCGAGAGGACCTCATGAAGGAATTGGAGCCGCTTAAAGACAACACTAAGCTGCTTAAATCCGCCTGGGCAACTCTTTCCGACAAAAGTTTGGGAATGCGTGGATTGGATAAGGCTATTAAGGATATTTTCGAAGATAGGGCACACCGATTGGAAAACTTTCGTGTTGGAAAGAATCGTTTTTTACTGCACAATGACCCGATTTACCAACAAGCGGAAAAAACGTGGTTAGCGTTGCTCGAAAAGGCCAGCGGTCGGAATATCGAAGAAAAAGAACTCGCCCTGACGAAGATGCAAGGCGACGAGGTGGTCCTATTTGACAAAGATTTAAAGTAGACATATGGCTGAACTACACGCAGACAAAAACGAAGTCACATTATCGAGGTTGATCTTGATATTGGGGCTCATTCCGTTGACATGGATTTTGATGGACGGCCTTGGCTACCTGCATTTTGCCGACAATTGGGTGATGAACCTGCATTTCTGGATCGCGCCTAAAAAAGCGTCGCCGTTGAAAATTATGTACGTCGACATCGACAAAGAGGCGATCGAGCTGATGGGTGAAGAGCCCGTGCCGCTGATGTTTTACGCTCAAGCGGTCGACGCGCTCTTTCGGTACAGCACTGTGAAAGTCGTTGGGACCGACATGATCTTTGCCGAGACCGCCTATTCCAAGTTGGTCGACAGCGAAAAGTTGAAAAAAGACCACGACGTCTTCAAGTACGTCATCGCGCATTCACCGTACTTTGTCTTGGGCGCCACGTACGATGGCCTTTTACACGAGTCTATCAGCGGCAAGGTCAACGGTAACCCTTTCCCTTACCTCTACAATGGCCACGAGGATCTTTCGAAAAACCGCCCGCCGACGATCGCGCGCAAGAGCCTTTCAGACGGCGTTAATGCCAATTACGGGTTAACGGATGTCGACGAGCACATGAGCGCTGGAGCCATTCCGCGTTGGGTGCCATTGTTTTCGCAGACGCAAAATGGCCTCTTCTTGAACATGGCCCTGGAAATGTCACGCCTCTATTACCAATTGCCGAAAGAGGCCGTCAAACTTTACCCAGAGCGCGTCATTCTACTCGGCGTCAATGGCACGATTTTGATGGAAATTCCCCTCACGCGCGAGCAGCTGGTCGAGATCCATTGGTCACGAAAGTGGAATGATGCTGCCCTGTCGCATATCAGCTTGGCGAACGTTATCAAGGCGAGGCATTGGATGGCCAACGGAACGATTGAACAGCAGAGCCGCGCTAAAGACTTTTTTGGACAATTCAACGGCGGTATCGTCTTCTTAATTAACGAAAAGGCAGAGGGCAACATTCTCATTCACACGCCGATCGATTTTAAAGAAGTGCCAGCTTCCGTCGTACAGACAAATCTGCTGGAAATGTTTTTTACCAAAAACTTTATCCAACGGCTGCCGCCTTGGGGCAATCTCCTCATTCTCGTCATTCTGAACAGCCTGGCCGCGCTCAGCATTCTGTACAACGAACGTTCGCCAATCAGCACGCGAGTCTTTATGCTGATTTTGCTAACCTATGTTGGCCTAAATCTGTACGCCTTTTACAACTTTACGGTTGTCTTGCCGCTCATCGCGCCATTGGGAAGCGTCTTGACGACCTTGGGCTGGGGCGTCAGTTTTCAGCTCATCGAAGAACGTAAACAAAAACGGCGCATTCGCGGGTTTTTCAGCACCTATATCTCTCCAGAGCTCGTCAACAGCATGATCGAGGCCGGTGAAGAACCGCAATTGGGCGGCGTCGAGAAAAACATCACGGCGTTTTTCAGCGATATCCAGAGCTTTTCGTCCTTTTCCGAAGTCATGTCACCCAATCAGTTGGTCGAACTCATGAACGAATACCTGACCGCCATGACCCAAATCCTCAAGGAGCAGGGCGGCACTTTGGACAAGTTTATCGGAGATGCCATTGTGGCGATGTTTGGCGCGCCATTGGCCCTTGAAAACCATGCTCTGAAGGCCTGCGTTGCCGCCTGTCGCATGCAGCAAATCCAGGACAAACTCCGCGAAAAATGGCGCGTGGAAGGCGATAAGTGGCCCAAACAAGTCAGTCGCATGCGCACGCGAATCGGCGTAAACACCGGTGTTGGCATCGTCGGCAACATGGGGTCGGAAGTGCGCTTCAATTACACCATGATGGGCGACAACGTCAACCTCGCAGCCCGTTGTGAGAGCGGAGCCAAGGCTTACGGTGTCTACTCGATGTGTACCGAAGACACACAGTCAGTCGCCACGCAGCAGGGCAACGACGTCGTTTTTCGCGAACTCGACCGCATCGTCGTCAAGGGCCGAACAAAGGCCGTCACAGTCTACGAGATCATGGGCCTGCGCAACCAGCTCGAAGATTCTGTCTTTGAGTGCATCGACGTCTTTGAAAAGGGCCTCAAAAAATACTTCTTACAAGAGTGGGACGAGGCCATCAGCTATTTTGAACGCTCGGCAGGACTCGAACCGCTACGGCCAGGCCGCGATGCCGGTGTCTCACTCAACCCCACCATGCTCTTCTTGCAGCGCTGCAAACAAATGAAAAGCGAACCGCCCGAACCCGGCTGGGATGGAGTCTTCGTCATGCATACGAAGTGAGTTTTCTTTTCACCCACTCAATAGAGCTTCGTGACGTTCTTGTGGAACGTTGCGGCGGCGGCGCTCCACTTTTGGATAAAGGGTGTCGGGTTGGGGTTGGAGGACTGGAGGTTTTGCCAAAAGGCGGAGTCACCGAGGTGTCTTTTCAAGAGGATTTCTGATTCGTCGTCGAGGGCGAAAGGCTGTTTGTTTTGCAGTCGGGCCCAATAGAGCATATAGGCGCTGAGGGTCGCCGGCTCAACGGCTTTAAAATCGTCGATAATCACATCGATGTAGGCTTCGTCGACACGTTTAACGGTGAGTCCACTGAGCGATAAAGCCTGAATGGCCTCAAGGAGATTGTCGCTACTCCACGTTTTTGCCGAAAAGCGGCGGAACGCGTGGCCATTGACGCTCTGAAACGAGAATTGTTTTAAAAAGTTGGCCGCGAGGGTCCCGAGTGACAACACGCTGTAATCATAGACGTCGGTAATGTCTTGAATGCGCGGGGAAGTCGCATGCCAGGCGAGTTCGGTGTCTTCCCATCGCATGGAACGTTTCCAGCCATTCATCGGAATGACCTTCAGATTGCCTTTACTGATCGTTGCTTCGGAAACATTGAGGCCGCAAACGCGCTCCGTGCGGTAAGCATTGGGCTGAAGCGTCCAGTCGTCAAGGGTTTTGGCAAAGAGAGCGAGCTCACCCATCGTCAGGCCATGAATCAGCGGAACTGGAAAGGCGCCAAGAAAGGACTGATTGTCTGGATCGATACCCGGGCCGCCAACGAGTTCGCCGCCAAGGGGATTGGGGCGATCGAGCACAACGACCTCTATATCGTTCTCAAAACAGGCAGCCATCATGTACAGCATCGAGGAAACGTAGGTGTAGTAACGTATGCCGACGTCCTGCAGGTCGATCACAACGACATTCACGCCTTCGAGCCACTCCTTCGGCGGCTTGGCATTTGCCTCATAGGCAGCGTAGACCGAAAGGCCAGAAAGCGCCTCTTTGCTGTTAGGGAACGCCTCACCGGCCCTAAAACTGCCATAGAGGCCATGCTCGGGAGCGTAGAGGGCGACGAGGTTAACCTTGCCCTCCAAGAGCACTTTAATCGTTGAGACGCCATCGCCATTGACGCCCGCCGCGTGTGTCAGAAGGCCGACGCGCTTGCCCTGTAGGCACTCAAACGACTGCCCTGAAAGCACATCAATACCCAGCTCAACCTTGGCGTGAGCGCATAGCCCAAGGCAAAGTAATGGGACAATGACCCTTTTCCATCTCATTCTGTGGTGACGATTTCTGAAACATCAGGTGAAGCTTCTTCAGCGGATTCCTCAATGACAGCGGATTCAGCGGCAACATCAGTCGTTTCAACAACATCGGGAGACTCTTCCTCGATATCTGCCGGCTCGCGACCCGCGATAGAGGCCGCTTTCACGACGGGCGCCGCAAAGAGTGTGCCGTTTTCGAACTCGACAACAAAGCCTTCGTGCACCAGCCATTTGAGGTCGATGTGCAGCTGTTTGAGCGCGTTAGCCTGCTCGGGGTTGAGCGCAACGCCCTCTTCTTGCTGCAAGCCGAGGTAGGCCTTGGGTAGGTCATTGACGGGCATTTTCGGGTGCTTTTCAACAAAGTCAATCAACGCCTGGATGCCTTCAGCAAAGATTGAGTTTTCCGTGCGGAACTTTCGCTTGACCATGCACACAAAAGACGTGCCCTTGTTGCCCCGTTTGTAAATGTTGAAATTCAACCGACGCAGACGACCGCGGAGGTTATTGGCTGTCTCGAGCGGAAAGGTCCGCTGCTTTTCGAGAAAATACTCAACACAACGACACAAGTGACCCTTCGGAAGCGCCGCCAGCTGCTCTCCTTCGAGCCGAACCGTGTCCGTCGCACGAATGACGGAATTACCCAGGCGCACCAAATAACGTCGAGCCTCTTCGCGCATCTGAAAAACCTCTGGCTGCTGGCCATCGGCAACGTTTTTAACCGTGTAACGCACGCCCTTTTTCATTTGCTCCGACCAGGCGGCAATCGTCTCTGGACTGCGGTCGCTCTCGACGCGTGAAACAAACGCCTCAAAGGGCATGTGAGGACAATGCGACTGGTGGTGAGAACGCAGGATCTCGCTATAGCGGTGGTAGTTCGGCGGAGCCAAAAGGGCCCCCGTCACGCCACACTTGTTGATCATCTGAAAGGAGCCTTTCGGCGCATCCAGTTCAACCGACTCCACGTTGAAAAAGCGGTCCGCGTGTTTTTCCAAAACGTGTTCGATGGCCTCATCTTCGCATTCAAATGGCATGCCGTCTGGCATCGAACAATAGAATGGCGGTGTCTGTTCGGCCTTGTGACTCTTTATGACGACGACAAAGCGCTCCGGTTTTTCCAACAACAACTGCGCAATGTGAAAGAGCTCGTACGTCTTGCACGACGTCCGTATCGCCTTCGTCAACACCTGAAAGGGCTTGTCGCTCGGGTAAAACAAAACATCGACATTGGGCACAAAGGGCGCCCGCTGCTCTTTCCGGAAGTGTTCCCGTCTCGGCCTCTGCTGCGGCCTGCGCGACTCTTGCCGCTCAACGGGCTGCTTCGCCTTGACATCCCAATTGGGCCCTAAGGTTAATTGCTGCAGTTCACTCAAATTAATCGATGATTCACTCAATCTAAGTCCTATTTCGAGTTCTCCAAACTGCTACTCAAACCCTTTTTCGCAGAAAGCCAACCCTAAAATGTAAAAAAACATCTGGAAAAGCTTTCCCTTCGTGGCCACTTGTCCTGAGAACCTTCACTTCAGATACTTGTCCCACAGAACTTTGCCACACAGAACTTTGTCCTGAGAACCTTGCCCTGAGAACCTTGTCCTGAGAACCTTGTCCTGAGAACCTTGTCCTGAGAACCTTGTCCTGAGAACCTTGTCCTGAGAACCTTGTCCTGAGAACAACGGCATTCCAGTGTAAACAAAAAAACGCCCGCTGGTTTCCCAACGGGCGCTCTTTTTAAGCTTTAACGTGTATAACGTTTAGAACTTGAAGGTTACAGCAGCTTGCAAACGGCTCGTGTTGCGAGTTGTGTCTGTTGCTTCTGTTACACCTCTGTACCATGTCTTCAGGTAAGCATATTCCAAGCCAGCGCTTAGAGCCTTCGTGAAGTCATAGTTGACGTTCGCGAATATGATCGCGTTACGATAAGCAGTCGTTGTTGCTTGATCAGCAGCAGCCACGACATCGAGATACTTGGGAGCTGCACAACCGATGCCAGCATTGATGGTGAGCTTGTCGATCGGGAATAAGCGAATCTGTCCAAAACCACCCAATTCACGGATGTCTTTGTGATCTGTCGTGTTCATGCTGCTAGCAAAACCGATGCCGCTACCACTTCCGTATTGACCGAGGTTCTTACCGTAGTAGATTTGGCCAGTGATTGTCAACCAATCAACAATGGGCAATTCCAATCCAGCGAGGGCACCGCAAACGTTATAGCGCTTGTGAAGTGACGTGCTGGTGGGTTCCTTTTCAGCCCCCAAGACACCGGAGAGACTGATCTTGGTGAGCTTGCTGGTCAACATCTTGAATTGTGAATCAATATAAGCATGTATGTGAGGAACTCCGCTAGAAGCATTGGCTGTTGTTCCACCCGTGGGCTTATTGATGCTCAACTTTGTATTGATTGCAACATCGCCAGCTTTCCAAGCCTTTCCAACACCAATCTGTGGCAGGCGCATGTTGGCCAATTCACCCTCTTTGATGCCGCAGTTGAAGTTGATCGTGCTGACAGAGCCAACACCCTTGAGCAAGGCCCAAGTTTGACCAGCCCATACGGACCAATCACCGCTTTTCCACGTGGCATAAGCATGACGCAAGCGGAGGTTGCCCGTGTCGGTATCAGTGGAGTCATCTTTACCCCAGAAGTCACACTCGATGTTGGCTGTCAATTTACCATCCAATGCGTCTGGGCCTTTGATGTTGAAGCCGAAGCGTGTCTGGTTGGCTGTCATCGTGAACTGATTGCGGTTGTAGAGCTCCTGATTGGCAGCAGTACCACCTAGAACATAATTGCCAGCACCATCCGTATCAGTCTTTTGACCGGACCAAATGGCATCGGCTTTTACGTAACCGTAGAAGTCAATGTTATACAAGGAGGACATAGCACCTTTGGCTGCGTCCTTCTGAGCAGGAGTTGCGCTCATTTGAGATTCGAGAGCAGCGACGCGCGCTTTGAGCGCGTTGAGCTGGTCAGGGTTCTCGCCATCAGCGTAACTCATAGCAACTCCGGCGAAGCTCGCCAAAGTTACCAAGAATATCTTTGTTTTAGACATTTTTTGTTTGTTTTAGGTTTTTTTGTTTCGAAACTACCCACGAGATTTCCCGCGGAGCAGATCTGCCTTGATTGGCATAGCAATAGATTATCGCCCGTTTTTTTCGAAACGCAAGTTTTTTTTAAATTTTTTTGAACAAAAAGTCGAACCTGCGGTACGCGCGAGAGAACAATATGCCATAAGCAGCCATCTCCGCCATAGTGCCCACTAGCTTGGAAGTTAGATGAAAACCTCAATTAGAAAGACCGGCGATATGCCTTGTTTTTCTCTAAGGAATGAGATCATCAGAAGCAGAATCTTTTTCCCGATTGGGTCTAGCAATGAGGCCGGCATAGGGAGTGGCGTAGGGCTTGTCGGCGTGGGGACCGAGGAGGTGGGTGTCGCAGAGGGCGAGCATTTCGCTCGTTGAGGTCGACCGGCGGACTTTTTGCAAAAAAGTGCCATCGGGGTCGACGGCGATGCCAATGTAGTTGAGAAAAGGCTTGAGCGAAGACAGCTTAATGGCGTCAGAAACGTCTGGAAGTGCATCGTATAAGTCCTGGACGTATTTGCGGGCGTCCGACAAGGTTGGCTGAAAAGGCCTTTCGCCGTTCAAAAGCGAGCGTATTTGCCCGAAAATCCACGGATTCCGGATGGCCGCCCGCCCTATCATCACCCCACGACAACCGGTGTTCTCAATCAGCGCAATTGCCTGTTCGGCCGTCTGGATGTCGCCATTGGCCACGACGGGACATGGGAGCACCTGGGCCGCGCGTTTAAAATAGCGGGTGTCAACGGTACCCGAATAGAATGCCTTGACCGTCCGCCCATGCAGCGTGAATAGGTCGATCTGGGCGTTTTGGATTATTTCCAAAAGCTTTTCAAAATCCTTGTCGGAATCAAAGCCCACGCGCGTCTTGACAGAGAAGGTGCACGTCAACTCGGCCCGCAATGCCTTTAATATGATTGCAACGCGGTCCAAATCGCGCAGGAGGCCGCCACCAACGTTCTTTCGAAAAACGCGTGGCGCCGGACAGCCCAAATTGAAGTCAATGCCGTCAGCCCCCATCGCGACGAGCTTTTTAGCGGCCTCCACGAGGTACGCCTCATCTTCACCCATGAGTTGGGCGATGACTGGCACACCCACTTGTTTTTGGACGATGAGTGCGAGATTATCCTCTTCCAGGCAGTAATTTTTATGTACGCGGAAAAACTCTGTAAACAAGCAGTCGGGCGGGCCGTATTTACACACAATCTTCGTGAGACCCTGCGTCAAACCACGCATCGGCGCCAATGCCGTAAAAGACCGTTGCAAAATGGTTTCTAGCGGTTCACTTCGACAGCTTTGTTTGACGATACTCACAAATTATGACAGGGCATGGAGACGCGGGCGAGGGTGCCCTTTTGGGGTTGGCTCTCGATGAGAAGGGTGCCGTTGAGGAGGAAGGTGGTGAGTTGGACGATTTTCAGACCGAGGCCGGAGCCCTGTTGTTCGTTGTTTTTGCGCTGGAATTGTCTGAAAGCCTCGATTTCTGCAATGGTCTTTGGCGACATACCGAGGCCGGAATCGGAGACATCGAGAATCCAGAGATTTTCGTGGGTATGACTGCGGACGACAATGGGCGTACCTGGTTGTGAAAATTTACAGGCGTTGTCGAGCAATTGGACAATGAGGTTGTGGATGTACTTTTTGGGAACTTCGATAATTGCATCCTCGAGGTGGAGCTGGATGTCGTTCTCGCGGTGATAATACTGTTGAGAGTGGGTAACGGCCTGAATGACGAGTTGTTTGCTGTTGACTTTTTCAAACTCGATATGCTGTTCAAGACTGGAGCTTTTTAGCAATTGCAGCTCGGAGTAATAGAGAAACTTTTCGATAGTTGAATGGAGACGTTCGCCGCATTGTCGAATGTCGGTGGCCATGTGTTTGAGCGCCGCATCGCCCATTTCGACGCCTTCGCTCTCGAGGACGGACGCCATGCCGATGATGCCGTGTAGGGGCGTTACGAGCTCATGAGGCAGACTGGAGGCGATTTCCATGCGGATGTCGTCAAATCGCTCACTTTGATCGCGTTCTCGGGTCTTCTGTTTGGACAATTGCGCGTGAATAGCGTTGAGAATGTCTTCGCGATCGACTGGCTTGGTGAGGTAATCTTCGGCACCGAGGTTCATGCCTTTGCGGACTTCGCCGTGTTCTGCTTTAGCCGTCAGAAAGACAAAGGGCGTGTAGCGCAGGCCTTTTTCTTTGCGAACCTTAGAGAGCACCTCGTAGCCGTCGACTTTGGGCATCATGACGTCACACAAAATGAGGTCGGGCTGCTCATTCATGGCCTTGACGAGGCCCTCTTCGCCATTGTCGGAGTCGTTGACGGCAAAGCCTTCCAACTTCAGCATGCTGACGATCGGTTTTCTGACGGTATCTTCGTCTTCGATTATAAGTATTTTTTTCATAATAAGACCATTGCAAAATGTCCCACGGCGTTCTCGTCGTTCATAAAGGTATGCGTATTGTGAACAAAGTGCCTTCGCCTTCTCTACTTTTACACTGAATGTCTCCCTTGTGCAAGTCTATACAGTGGCGAACGCAGAAGAGGCCAACGCCGACACCCTTAATGTTGCCAACGTTCGAGCCGCGTGAAAACATCTTGAAGAGGCCTGATCGGTCTTTTTCAGGAATGCCGATGCCGCTGTCCTCGACCTCTATATATAGGGTCTTTTCTTTTACGGACCAGCGCAAAACGACCGTTCCATTGGAATATTTGCAGGCATTGCTCAAGAGGTTGTTTAAAATGTATTGAAGGAGGTTGGAATCAAGGGTGTAGAGGCCATCCGATGGGCCTTCGAGGCGAATGTCGCGGTTGGGAAATGCGCCAGAGAGGGTCGTCTTGAGCGCCTGCAATAACTTTGGAAAATCGGTTAACTGGGGTGAAAAGGTCAACTTGCCTGCCTCGATGCGACCGATGAGCA
>Ga0209417_1003118_pt1 | contig 23143 bp, 19 predicted proteins | sample RifGroF2_FD_184002 | JGI IMG/M metagenome (GOLD analysis project Ga0209417, IMG submission 184002) | Groundwater microbial communities from Rifle, Colorado, USA - Groundwater F2 (SPAdes) (version 2) | ecosystem: Environmental > Aquatic > Deep subsurface > Groundwater | place: Rifle, Colorado... | reverse complement strand
TCAAATCAGCAAACCAGTTTTGCTTTTTAGTAGGGGGGTGACTTTTGAAATAGAAATAATAACAATTGATTATCATGCAATTAAAGATCAAAAATCAAAATTTTGCATGTTAGTCGGATAATAGTGAAACTTTATATATCAAATGAAAGATGAAGATAATATTATTATTAAACCAACCCTATCCAAATGGCTATGCCTTAACAAAGAGATTTCATTTATATGCAAAGGGTATAATAAAAAATGGGCACAATGCAAAATTTATTATTCCAATACCAAACGAGAAAACTGGTCAATCGAAAAACAACTTAACAAGAGGATATTATGAGGAGATCCCCTATGAATATTCATGGAAGAATTGTGAAAGAAGTAAATACTTTATTATTAGAAGAATTCATGACTTATATGGATATCTAAATACAGGGATTAAGATAATTAAAGAAAAACCAACTATTATTATTACATCATCATTCCCCTTTTTATTTTATTGCTATATTAAGTTGATTTCAATATTCATTTCCTTCAAATTAATAAAAGAAAAATGTGAAGTTGATTATATGACACAAGAATCAATCACAAGCTTAGATAAATTTAGAGTCTCAATAATAAATAAGTTATTTGATGCATTTATTGTAATAAACAATCAACTTAAGAAATTCCAATTTGAAGATTTAAGATTAAATATACCATGTATAGTAGTCCCAATTTTAATTGATGAATCGATTATAGAAAACAAATTAAAAATTCGAAAAAGCATTGTGTATACAGGAACATTTTTAGAGCGTAAAGATGGAATTCTAACAATTTTAAAAGCCTTTTCTTACTTTAAGGTAAAATTTCCAGATTATAAACTCTTCCTAACAGGCTCACCCCAAAGTTCGCCAGATTACAAAAATATTATTGATTTAATAAAACAATTAAAGATAATCGATAGTGTCATTTTTACAGGATATTTATCTGAGATTGAATTACGAGAAATTATTTTTTCTGCAGAATTATTGATCATAGCGAAACCTGCAAATAGACAAAATTATTATAATTTTCCAACCAAAATTGGAGAATATCTAATTAGTGGAAGACCAATATTATCAACAAAAGTAGGTGTAGTTGGAGAATTACTTTCCGATGGAGAAAATATTTTCTTTACTGAAAATGATCCTGAATCAATGTCTTGGAAAATGAAATTTATTGTCACAAATAAACAGTTGGCCAGTAAGATAGGCAAAAATGGCGAATCATTTGCAAAATTAAATTTTAATTACATACATCATTCGGAACGAATGATTGAATTTTTCAAAGATATTAACTCAAAGATTTATTAACTCAAAATTTCCATTATAGAATATCCAAAGCACTAATTTTGATGATGCAAAAAAAAATTAACAAGTACGAAAAATGAAAATTGCTATTCATAAAAGAGTAAATAGTTTTAGCGATCGTTGGATTGAGTATTGCGAAGAAAAAAAAATAAACTATAAAACCGTTAATTGCTACGATACCGATATTTTATCACAATTAGATGATTGTATTGGTTTGATGTGGCATTGGGACCTAAATGATTATAAATCTGCTTTATTTGCCCGCCAATTAACACTATCTCTCGAAAAAAAAGGAATCAAAGTTTTCCCAGATGTTAATACTGCTTGGCATTACGATGATAAAGTTGGACAAAAGTACCTACTTGAAGCTATTAATGCACCAATAGTAAATTCTTATGTGTTTTATACAAAAGAAGATGCAATAAATTGGTTAGACAAAGCCAAATTCCCCAAAGTATTTAAGCTTCGTGGAGGTGCAGGATCTATTAATGTCAGCATAGTTAAAACAAAAAACAAAGCAAAACATTTAATAAATAGAGCTTTTGGCAAAGGCTTTTCATCCATTAATCATACTAGCCGCTTAAAAGATAAAATATGGGCATTTCGAAGAGATAAAGGTTTGTTGGCATTTAAAAATATATTAATTGGAATTGCACGCATCCTCATCACAACAAAACTTGAAAAATATTCACACAACGAAAAGGGATATATTTATTTTCAGGATTTTATACCCAACAACCTATATGATACAAGATTAGTAGTAGTTGGCAACCGTTGCTTTGGAATAAGAAGATATTGTCGAAAAGGTGATTTCAGAGCATCAGGAAGTGGATTGTTAGCTTATGACAAAGAATTGTTTGATAAAGAAAGTATTAAAATTGCATTTGAAGTTTCTGAAAAACTATCAAGTCAATCAATAGCTTTTGACTTTATCAAGTTAAATAATGAATATAAAATTGTAGAAATAAGCTACTGCTTTACAATGGGAAAATCTTATGATGAGTGCCAGGGATACTGGGACAGACAATTGAATTGGCATTCAAAATCGGTAAATCCACAATATTTTATAATAGAAGATTTTATGACTAAATGTACATTGAATGATTAATAACTTGATTAAAAGAAACTCTTTATTAGATTATAGTTTTGTTTTCATGCTTATAGTTTATGCAGGAAAAGCCACAACATTTGTACGATCAATTGAATCATGGGAAAACCTTATTGGGCTTCTATTTCCAATTATTTTTTCATTAATCATAGCATTCTATTATAGAGTTAAAATTTCAAAAAGATTTGCTTACTTGTTAATCGGATTCTTAATATACAACCTTGCGGTAACTTATAAGTTTCAAGTATTCCATCCTCGGTTTATGGGAATTTATTTAATCAGTTTTTCTATTTCATATATTGCCATTTCAAGTTTGGGTATTCGAATTTTTCATTATTATGAACGTATTTTGTATTATTTATGCATTATCGCATTGTTTTTCTGGGGAATACAATTCATTATACCAGAAACTCTAATAAATATATTACAAATAATTTCTTTTTCAGAACCTGGTTCTGGAAATGTTGAATCAAATATTATTGTATATACAATACCAAACTTGACTGGATTTGAAAGTTATGAAATGAACTTTGGCTTGTTTTCAGTAATTCGAAACGCTGGATTTGCCTGGGAGCCTGGTTCATTTGCATGTTACATAAATTTAGCCATTTTCTTAAATCTAATTAGAACAAAATTCACAATACATAACAACAAGAAACTCTATATATTTATTATCGCCTTAATTACAACATTCTCAACTACAGGATTTGCTATACTTATGCTGCTTATAGTTTTTTATGTATATAATCAGAATTTAAAGTACATAATACTTTTTGCTCCTATTTCAATTGTATTAATATTTTACATATTATTTCTCCCATTTATGACGGAAAAAATTATTGACGTATCCGAATACGATACTGATGCAATGATTGAGCATTCTATTAATAATGACACTAATCCAACACCCCAACGGATAGAATCGTTACAAATTGATTTTATTGACTTCCATAATAATCCTATCTTAGGATATGGAGGTCATTTGGAAGAAAGATGGACTGAAAAATTAGGAGCAAATATATCCACAATCTCAGGAATTGGAAAGGTTATGGCCGTATTTGGTATTGTTGGTATCTTGTTCTTTATCGTCCAATTAACAATGACTTCTATGGAATTTACAAAGATTTTTCATTTTAGGGGATGGGGATTTCAATTTTTCTTGATCATAATGATATCCATCAGCTATTCTATAATATTCACACCGTTACTTATGTGCTTTTGGGTTCTAAATACAAGCTATTTATCAAATAAACTACCTCGCAACAGGACCATGAGGTATCAAAATCAAAAGATATATAGCATTGTGCAAAAACAGAACCGCCCCATGTGACGGGTATTAAACAAAAAAGATATTAAACAAATTGTACTGCATAAAGTGATTTATTAAATTGCACAAAGTGGAAAAGTCTACAATGGTATATTTCATCAAGTTCAAACTTTATTATATGGTCAATGCAAATGAGAAATCCTTAGTTGTATTATAACACATATCGATACGGACAACAGGGAACCTCGAAAATACAAAGCGTTTTTGGAGAAGATTAAAAGCAAATTCAATACTAAAAATGGGTATATAAATTAAAATCATTTACTGATACCCATTTTGCTAAAAGATTATACATGATTATCCATTTATGGAACAATATGAGAAACATTCTTATGGAAACAGAGGACAAAATGGAGTTGAGGAAACGCTCTTTTTTTGAATTCAAATATGCCCTTTAAAAAAAACATCTACTTAATTATTGATAGTATGAAACAACTAAAAAAGATTATAATTTTAACTGAAGATATTTCAGAACCCATGGATGAAGGAATAAAAAAGTACTCTTTTAAATTAGTTCAATATTTTTTAGAACTAGAAAATGCAATAGTTTACACATATAAAAACTATTCGAAAATTAAATATCAAAACACAATTCCCAAGAATAAATTATTCCTTTCTATTTCCTTTCTCAAGAAGTTAAAAAAAGAGGATTCAGATATTATTTTATATATTCCAAATTCGTCTTCGACACTGATGAGTTTTTTTCGACTTAAACTTATTTCTACTATTACGAGAAAAAAAAGCATATTAATCAGTGTCCAAAAACGAAATCATTTTTTTTTATCAAAATTCATGATAAAATATTTTTTAAAGCCAAATCTCATTTTTGTTTTTTCAAAAAGAGAAAAGCTCTATTATAATAATTTAAAATTAAACACAGAAATCACGATTCCCGGAGTTAATACAAAAAAGTTTTTCCCTGTAACAAAAGTGAAAAAACTGCAAATAAAAAAATCACTTGGCTTCAATGATAACCAAAAGATTATTTTACATGTTGGTCATATTAATAAAAATAGAAATATTGAAATATTAAAAACACTCGCAAGTTCTGGATATCTAGTAATAATAATAGGAAGTACTTGTTTTAATGATGATGAAAAATTAAAGCAAGAAATGGAGCTAAGTGGTATAACTATTATCAATTCATTTATTGAAAATATAAATGAATACTATTTAATATCAGATTTATATGTTTTCCCAGTACAAAATAATAGTTCTGTAATAGAGTTTCCTCTATCAATCCTTGAAGCAATGGCATGTAATATCCCTGTTTTGACTACTAAATTCGGTAGTTTACCAAATCATTTTACTGAATCAAATTATTTTAAATACTTTAATGATGAAAATGATATAGTTGTTAAAACCAATAAATTAATTAAAGAAGATGCTTCTAAATGCAATAATAGTGAACTCATTGAACGTGAATATACTTGGGAAGCTAGATTTAATGAATTATTCGACAAACTAAATCCATTATGATTATATATTTGACAGGTATCGATGGCTCAGGAAAATCAACAGTTATTGAGAAGATTAAGACTGATATCTTCTCAAATGAGAACATAAATGTTATATGGGCTAGATATGAATCTAAAATAATGAAATTCATAGTACAACCCTTTAAAAAGGTAAAAACTAATGGGAGTACTAATTTTAATGACATGAACGAAATACAATATAACAGTTGGCATTCTTTCAAATCTAAAATCACAAAAAATAAATGGCTATCTAACATACTATTTTTAATTCAATATCTTGAATTCTCTCACAAAATCAATAAAGTTTTTAAAGAAATTAATGAAACACATGTATCAACTATTGTTGATCGTTTTATATTGGATTTCATTGTTGATCAATCAGTAAATCACAATCTCGACGAAAATAATTGGATTGTTAAAAGGCTTCTACTGAAACTTGCAGAATTTGACCAAATCATATATTTAGATGTCGATGAAGAAGTTGCATTTAAAAGGAAAAATGATATTCCTTCTATTCAATATTTAACTTCTAGGAGGAGTTATTACAAGAAATACATTTCTTTATTAAAAAATGCAACATTAATCAACAACAACAACTCCTTAGATAATACAATTCTTCAAATAAAGAAAATATTACAACAAGTATGAGTTTATACATAATTGGAATAGATGGCCTTGATCTTGGCATTATTAATAAATATATTTCAGAACTGCCTAATTTTAGTAATCTAAAAAAAGAAGGTTATTTAAAAAAAATTGAAACAGTTTTTCCTGCTGATTCAGTACCGGCATGGTCTTCAATATTTACGGGTCTTAATCCGGCTGAACATGGGATTATTAGGGGAAAGGACTATGTTGAGACTGTTGAAGATTACACAAAACATAACAAGTTAGAAATATGTGGGAAAACTTTTTGGGATAAATTATCCAGTGAAGGAAAAAGATGTCTTATTTTAAATCCTTTTCTTGCTTACCCATCATGGCCAATAAATGGCACAATGATCTCTGGGCCTTCCTTTGTTGAAGGTAATATTTCTAAATATCCCTCCACAATAAATGTGTTGCATGATACTGTTTATGGTGGCTATGGGGCTATTGGTGGTTTATCCTCATTGCATTCAGATATGGCAGACGCATTACAAGATATCTCAAATCTTTGGGACGAAACTAAATTCCAGATGAATAAGGAAAAATTTGATTTAGTATTTGTCACATTTACAACACTTGACCGCATCCAACATTATTCATGGAGATTTTATGACGAAAATGATCCTTTACATGAATATGACAGCTACTTATCAAACATTATACTTTATGCCTTGAAAAAGTTTGATCAAATATTATCAGAAGTATTATCATTAATGTCAGAATCTGATAGCTTACTATTAATAAGTGACCACGGATTTGGACAACGTCCTTATAATTTAATAAACTTAAATGAATTACTCAGAAGAGAAGGCTTACTCACATTAAATAAAAACTCAGACAATTATAGTGTAAAGATGAAACAGAAAGTTAGGAATTATACAATTAGAATATTATCAAGCCTAAAACTGCTGGACACAGTTGTTTCCAAAATTAAAAAGATACCAGGAACAATGAAGTATAAAAAATCTGACCATTTAATTGATAAAGATTACTCAATCTGCTATACTGATGAACTATTTTGTGGAAAAAAACCATATATCGGATTAAATTTTGGCAATAAAATAAAGGGTAATAAAATGTTGGAACAAAAAACATTTGAACAAATTATGAATATCCTTGACAAAAGTGAGGAATTTCCAAAATACATATGGGCTAAGCGTAATTTCGAATTATATAAAGGGAAATTTAGTGATAGACTCCCGGACATTTGTATTGAGTTACCCAAGGAATTTGGAATTGAGTATGATCTGTTTGGCGATATACAGACAAAAAGTGTTACTCACTATAAAATATCAGGTGGACATTTCTCATCAGGCACGCTTGGCATTTTTCCAAATACCAAGGTGCAACCAATAAAATCAGTTGAAGAGTTCAGTTCATTTGTTCTATCAATTGTCTAATTCTTTTCAATTAAGATGAAAATCATTCTATCCAACAAATATTACTATCCCAGAGGCGGAGATTGTGTTCATGTAATCGCTCTCCAAAAACTGTTAGAGGAACATGGGCATGAAGTAGCAATATTTACAATGCAGCATCCGGAGAATCTGCCTAGTAATTATTCCAGATTTTGGCCATCTTTACTGGACTATTCATCAAGAAATCCGGGAAATCTAAAAGAATCAGTATTACGTCCCCTCTTTTCGAAGGAGGTTAGGAATAAATGGAATGATCTTTTGGATAAGTTTAAACCTAATATCGTTCATCTGCACAATATACATACCCAATTATCACCAATTATAGCTGAAGAGGCATGGAGACGTTCAATACCAGTTTATTGGACCTTGCACGATTATAAACTGATCTGTCCTTCCTACTCATTTCTGCGTGATGGGAAAGTGTGCGAAGAGTGTTTAAAGGATAAAAAAAGTGTAATTAAACACCGTTGTATCAAAGGAAGTTTGATTGGCAGTTTGATTGGTTATTTGGAGGCAAAGAAATGGTCTCATGCCAAATTGGAAAAATATACTATATCTTTTATTTCGCCTTCACTTTTTCTGAAAGACAAAATGGAAGAAGCTGGTTATTTGGCTGCTCATATAACGCAATTATACAATTTCGCATCAACAGAAAAATTCAAGGCAATCACAGAAAAAGAAGATTATTACGTCTATTTAGGGCGTATTTCGCAAGAAAAAGGTTTAAACACATTACTGGAAGCAGCAATTAGGAAACCTCAATATAAACTTATAGTAATTGGAGATGGACCAATGCGTTCAAATTTGGAAAAAAAGTACGCAGCCAACCATATCGATTTTTTGGGGTTCAAGCCCTGGATTGAAATAGAACAACTATTAGGCAAATCAAAATTCATGGTCATTTCCTCAGAATGGTATGAAAACAATCCCTTAAGTATTATTGAATCTTTGGCTTTAGGTACTCCAGTTTTAGGAGCAGCAATTGGAGGTATCCCGGAATTGATCAACGCTGAAAACGGAAGGCTGTTCAAGGCTGGTGATATCCAGGATTTAAGTAATCAAATTAGTGAAATGATGACAATTTCTGATTGGAATTATCAAAAGATTTCTGCTTCAGCCAACATTAGATTTTCTTCGGAAAACTATTACAACGAATTGATGTCTCTTTACAATAAGAAGATAGATAACTCATAATATAAAGCGATCATAATGAAAATAATTGTAATCGGTACACGAGGTATTCCTGATATTTTAGGTGGGGTAGAAACCCATTGTGAAGCTTTATATCCACGATTGGTTCAATTAGGGATTAATGTTACAATTACTCGCCGCAAATCCTATATCTCATCATCAAACATAAGGAAAATATATAAAGAGGTAAAACTCGTTGATATTTTCTCTCCTAAATTGAAAAGTATTGAGGCTTTTGTTCATACTTTTCTTGCTGTTATTTATGCCAAACAAAAGCGATTTAAATACATTCATATTCATGCCATTGGTCCATCGTTGGTTATTCCTTTTGCACGTTTATTAGGAATAAAAGTTGTGATGACCCATCATGGCCCTGATTATGATCGCCAGAAATGGGGAAAACTGGCAAAAGCATCCTTAAAACTTGGCGAATGGTGTGCCGCAAAATTTGCTAATGAGATCATTGTTATCTCCAATACCATAAATAGCCTATTAAAAGAAAAGTATAAGCGATTTGATGCCCATTTAATCCCCAATGGGGTAACAATTCCGGTATTGTCAAATAGTGAAGCCTATATTAAAAACTTAAATCTCGAGGCAAAAAAATATATAATTGCGGTAGGCCGTTTTGTTCCTGAAAAAGGATTTCATGATTTAATTGAAGCATATTTAAAATCAGGTGTAAAAGAAAAATTAGTTCTTGTAGGCGATTCTGACCATGAAAGCACCTATAGCAAATCGTTAAAAGAAATGGCAATAAATAATGGTATTGTTTTAACCGGCTTTATTAAAGGCGAAAACCTCAATGAAATTTTTTCACATGCAGCACTTTTCGTGATGCCTTCATACCATGAAGGACTACCCATAGCACTGCTTGAAGCATTATCTTACAATCTAAACGTTCTAGTGAGTAATATTCCGGCAAATATGGAGGTGAATTTAAAAGCTGAACGTTATTTTCAAGTTGGTAATATAGAAGAAATGGCTGAAAAAATATCTAAAATGGTATCAATAACTAAAGGTTATAATTATCATGATATTCTTACAGAGCGTTATAATTGGGACACCATTGCAAAACAAACTGAAAAAGTTTATCAAAAATTAAAGTAACTGATTAGTTTATTTTTTAAAACATTTTCTATTTAATACTTGTTTGTCTTTTATTGTGAAATCTGTATTATGAGCGAACTGAAAATCACTACAAGATTAATTTGTAAAAAAGAAATAAGTTCTTCTTTATATGTTTTAAGCTTGGATCGTCAAAATATTGATTTTGAACCAGGACAACATATTACTTTAAGTATCCCAGGAGATGGAAAATCGAGACTCTATTCCATTGCCAGCGGAAATAATGATGAACATTTAGAGCTGTTAATTAGGGAAATTCCAACTGGGGATCTATCCATTCGATTTAAACAATTAACTATTAACTCACCACTTCAAATTACAAAACCAGTAGGCTATTTTTGTTTGCCGGATGATTATCAAAATAAGAAAATAATTTGTATTGCTACTGGTAGTGGAATTGCTCCTTTTCGTTCCTTTTCAAAATCACATCTTGATTTAAACTTAACAATTATTCATGGTATTAGTGATCTTTCTGATTCTTTGGATCAAGATCTTCCGACCACAGTAAATTACATTATTTGCACTTCAAAAACAAAAGAGGGAGATTATTTTGGACGAGTTACCAATTATATAAAAGAACAAATCATTGATCTGGATGCATATTACTTTTTGTGTGGAAATGGAGAGATGATTCATGAAATTTATACGCATCTAAAAAAACAAAATGTTTCAAGAAAAAATATTTTTTATGAAGAGTATTTTAATAACTAAAACAAATTACTATGTCAGATAAAAGAGCATTGCCAACAGATGTCTCGATAATCACTACCTACCGTTGCCAAATGCGCTGTAAAATGTGCAGTATATGGCAGTTTCCAAGTGATTTGAAAAAGGAGATAGAGGCAAAAGATTTGGAAATCCTACCACAACTAAAATTTGCAAATATTACTGGTGGCGAACCTTTTCAAAGAATGGATCTTGAAGATATTGTTGAAGTTGCGTTTAAAAAAGCGGAACGGGTAGTTATTTCAACTTCAGGTTGGCACTATGAAAGAGCCATAAAGCTTGCCGAAAAATTTCCAAATATTGGAATTAGAGTATCAATAGAAGGCTTGGCCCAAAAGAACGATGATTTAAGAGGAAGAGAAGGTGGATTTGACAGAGGCTTAAGGTTGCTTTTAAGTTTAAGTGAAATGGGAGTTAAAGATATCGGTTTTGGAATAACTGTCTCAAATAAAAACTCTGATGATATGCTTTGGTTATATAAGCTATCGAAACAATTAAACATGGAATTTGCTACAGCTACTTTCCATAACTCCTACTATTTCCATAAGGATGATAATTTTGTAACAAATCAGGATGAAGTTACTGCAAACTTCAAAGAACTCATTAAATATTTACTAAAAGAGAATAGCCCTAAAAGTTGGTATCGGGCATTTTTTAACCTGGGTTTGATTAATTATATCAATGGTGGTCAAAGAATGTTGCCCTGTGAAGCAGGTAATGCCAATTTTTTTATTGAACCTTACGGTGATGTATATCCTTGTAACGGATTAGAGGACAAAATCTGGAAAGAGAGTATGGGGAATATTCATGATTATTCCAACTTTGAAAATCTTTGGTATAGTGACCAGGCTCAGCGTGTTCGGGATTTAGTGAAGGTCTGTCCAAAGAATTGCTGGATGGTTGGTACTGCAGCTCCTGTAATGAAGAAATATATTAAACATCCTACACAATGGGTGATTAAAAATAAAATAAAAAGCATTCTTGGCAAGGATATATGCTTTGATGATATTCCTTATTTTAATGTTGGCCAAAATCCACTTCAAGGTGATTTAAATTATTCGAGAATGACCCCTTTTACTGATAAAAACGGCGTTAAACCAGATCCTAATTTGCCTCTTGTTGATATTTAAAGATAGATTAAACATATTAGGCATATATAAAAACCTTATTATCAATCCAAAAAATAGAGTTAGAAGCAATTTATTTGAACTAAATCGAGCAGTGAAATATTAAAAAAAAACAAACTTAGTTTCATGCCATCATCTACAATACTAACGATGAGGATTTTGATTTTACTAATAGCTGAAAAATATACGCTGATTAATATATCGTTGTGAGAAACCTATTAGGATTGCCCGATTGTGTACAACAACCTACAATCTAGTCAAATGTGGGACAATAAATAGCATAATATAGTTATCTGTAGTTTACTTACTGACTGTTAATTGAATTGAACTCAGGTTTCAATGTAAGACCACTCTCCAAGATAGAATCTAATAATTGACAACGTTTATGAATTCAAAAAATACTAAAATTATTTTTCTGGTTGATTATGACCCTATTAATTTTAATTGGCTTGCCAAACAATTTGAAAATACTGAATTCGACTCAAAGACTTACGGAATGGCAGATTCTAAAAAGAATAGAACCGTTAAATGGCGTAGAATCTTACTATTCTATAATTATATAAACCTTGCAATACGTTCTCTTTTGCATTCTAAAGAAAGCGATATAATTGTTAGCTGGAATTTTATAGTTGGAGCTTTTGCAGGTTTTTTTTGCAAAATTCTTTTTTTGAAGCGGACAATACTTTCAATTAACATGATTAGTAATGAGAAAGGTTTTTTCAATAAAATGGTTCGAAAAATAGTATATAATAAGGCATTTAATTATCCAAAATTCTACGCAACAGTAAATTCAGAAGAATTGATTGATAGTTATTCAAACAATTTTATTATTAACAGAGCACATTTCTTTTTATTACCCGATTGTATCCGACATGAATATGAAAATGCACCGTATTCCATAGGCAACAAAAAAGTATTTTGTGGAGGTGAAGCAATGCGTGATTGGCCAACCCTATTCAAAGCCGCTAAATTATTACCAAGTGTAAAGTTTGTTGGAGTGGCTCGCAGGAAGCTATTTGACACTAAACTGGAAATTCCGGCGAATGTTGAAATGTATTACGACACGGAACCAGATTTCTTTTATGAACAGTTAAAAAAATCATCTTTGGTCGCATTGCCCTTATCAACTAAAGCGCCAGCCGGATTAATTGTTATGATTCAGGCAGCATTATTATCAAAGCCAATTATAATTACTAAAACATCTTCGACCCTTAATTATATTGAGAACATGAGAAATGGTATTTTAGTTTCGTTAGGAAATGAAACTGAACTTGCTGAACGAATTGAATATCTCACATTAAATAATGATGTTCGGCGTAATTTGGCGGAAAATATGTTTATAGATATCAAAAGATTTTCGCCTGAAAATTATGCAAAAAAAATCATGAAAATTTTACGAGTCATCTCATAGTATTTTATGCATGTAAAGCTATTCATCACATAGGTGTTGCGGTTATGTGTGATAACTTATTTCATCATTATGACATACAGGGTTAAAAATAGCCTGTTCTCGCGCAGATATACATTTGCGATTTGATTTATTCAGCGATTTAAATATGAATTATTCTTCTAACTTCTTATTATGAATTTTTCAATAATAAAAAAACTGATTAGGAAAGTGCTCCCATCATTTGCTATTTCCTTTATCACAAGGAAAAGAGAAAAAATTGATCTCGAATTTGCGAATTTCATTTTGAACTCAGCAATAGAATACAGCAAACACATTGGAGGCGATTCAACTAGTTTCGACAAAAATCTTAAAAAACTCATTATAAAGCCAAAAAATAATTGCAATTCTATTATTCAGGATGTTCTTATTGCTTTTATGCCAGATTTCGAAAGAAATCTTTTCCAATTCTACAAAAATCAGGAGTACCTTATTTTTTATCGTTTTCTGACGTACCCTTTTCAAATTAATATGAACAAATATTTAATTCCCTATTCTTTGCCCATAGAGAAAATAAGTGTTTATGATGTTGTCGATTATGGAGCCGGAATTCCGTACGGGATAATATATTCGTTACGAAAAAAAAATCATAACATTAATTCTATTACTTTAATTGATCTTGATTTGATACATGTCGAGTTTGTAGAGTTTCTAATTAAGAGCATAGCTCCTGACGTCAAATTAAATATAATAAAGGTAAAAAATACAAATAATTTCCCTTTGTTAGAAGGAAAGTTTAACTTTTTCTTTGGCAAAGACGTTTTTGAACATTTGAGTGACCCTCTTAAAAATCTTAAGGAACTGATGAACTATAGCCAGCCAGAAGCTGTTTGTTATTTTGATTTTCGGGATTATGGCGAGAAAATTTATCAACATATCACCCCCAATGTCGATTTCCTTTCAGATGAGATGATTAAGCTGGGATTTAAAAAGGGCAAAGATATTTATGGAATGACAGAATTTACACGCAATACTTAATTTTAGAAATTATGAATAATACTTTAGACAAAATTTTTACAAAAGATATTTTAATTATCGCTGATGTTGAGAAGGAAATTGATAGGATTTCTGTCAGACTTAAAAATGATATTCAGGGTGTTCTAAAACGTAAAGGGGCAGTTGTGGGAATAAGTGGCGGCATCGACTCTTCAGTAACATTGGCTTTGGCTGTAAAAGCATTGGGATCCGAAAGGGTTTTAGGAATAATGCTACCAGAAAAAGATTCAAGTCCCGAAAGCAAAGACTTAGCTTTAAAACTTGCTGCAAAATTTAATGTTCGTACAGTTGAAGAGAACATAACGAGAGTGCTTGAAGGATTTGATTGTTACCAGCGTCGGGATGAAGCGGTTCTCTCAGTTTTTCCAGAATATAACCCTGTTGACCATAAAATGAAAATTGGAGTCAATAAAAGTGGTGTCAATCAGAACTTGCCACCGGTTTTTTCAATCACCATAATTGACCATAATGGAAATGAGCTAAGTAAACTATTACCAGCCAATGAATATCTTCAAATTGTAGCATCATCGAACTTTAAACAGCGTTGCCGAATGTCGATGCTCTATTATCATGCTGAACGGCTTTATTATGCAGTGGTTGGAACACCAAATAAACACGAGGTAGAGCAAGGATTTTTTGTGAAGTACGGCGACGGTGGAGCTGATATTATGCCAATTGCCCATTTATACAAATCTCAAGTTTACCAACTGGCTGAATATCTAGGTATTCCTCTCGAAATCCAAAATCGTACGCCAACAACTGATACTTATACCGCTGAACAGACACAGGAAGAATTTTTCTTTCAAATGCCCTATAAGGAAATGGATTTGATTTGGTATGGATTCGAAAACGAAATTGATCCGGAAGAAGTTGGATTGGTAATGGGAAAGACGGCTAACGAGATACAAATGATTTACAACAATTTGAGTCGAAAACATACTACTACCGAGTATTTAAGGATGGCGCCAATTAAATATTAGTAATATGAATTGCGTTGATTACCTTTTTGATACTACTAGTTCATTACATAAAGAATTAGTTCTTGGGACGCAGGAAAAAATTTCGTACCAAACTGCTTATAATATTTCTCAAGGAATAGCCAGATATCTAACAAAAAAAATCGGTCAGGGCAATAATATTCTTTTAATCTCCCATAACAGTCCATTTTTTATTATCTCATATTTAGGAATTCTTAAATCAGGAAACATTTGCATTCCTATTGATCCAGCTATAGAACAGAATAGTTTGAACTTCATTTTGAATAAAACAAAAGCTATTATTGGTTTTATATCTTCATTAGCTTTAAAAAAGTTGGTAGTCCCAATTGAATTATTTTCTGAAACTAACATTAATTCAATTTTATCGAACGAAGATGATGATGCTGAAATAATTAATGAATTTAATGGAGATCAGATTGCTGAAATAATATTCACCTCAGGCTCAACCGCAAAGCCTAAAGGAGTGATGATTACCCATAACAATATTATTGCGAATACAGAATCTATAATTCAATATCTTGAATTGAAAGAACATGATAAGATTTTAGTAGTAATGCCTTTTTATTATTGTTATGGTTTGTCATTACTTCATACACATCTACGTGTTGGTGCTCAATTGGTATTAAATAACAATTTTATTTTTTTAGCATCAACTATTAAAAACCTGAATGACTACCAATGCACCGGATTTGCCGGTGTGCCCAGCCATTTTCAGATATTGTTGAGAAAAACCAATCTCTTCAGAAACACTGCATTCCCATCTTTGCGTTACGTTACCCAGGCGGGTGGCAAATTACATAACGTTTTTATAAAGGAATTTACTGAAGCATTTCCATACATTCGATTCTATACCATGTATGGGCAAACCGAAGCAACTGCCAGAATTTCATATTTGCCACCCCAAAAATTAAATGATAAACTTGGCTCAATTGGGAAAGGTATTCCTGGAGTCGAAATAAAGGTAGTTGACACTAAAGGTAAAGTAGTTGAACCAGGAAAATTGGGAGAAATTATTGTCAGGGGGGAAAATATTATGGCCGGGTATTACGATGATCCAATGGAAAGTTCGAAAACAATTCGCAATGGGTGGCTGTATACAGGTGATTTAGCAACAATTGATAATGAAGGATACGTATTTATTGAAGCGAGAAAAAAGGAAATTGTGAAAGTTGGTGGGAAAAGGGTAAGTTTGAAAGAAATAGAAGAAGTAATAAATACCATACCCGGAGTTATTGATTGTACCATTGAATATGTTGAAGATTCGATTCTGGGAGAAGCGATTAAAGCAACAATAATTACAAGTGATCATATAAATTATATCAATGAAGATAGTATCCTACAATTTTGTGGAACTAAACTATCAAGGCATAAAATCCCATCGATCATAAAAATAGATAAAAATTTAACTATTAGCTCAACTGGAAAAAAGATAAAAGGTAAGTTTTCTTAATTATTGGAAATCAACATGATTATAAAAATATTGAGTCTCGACTATCGTGGCATTTTTTTTACTATTTTAGATAGAAATAGAACTAAATACAATATTATTTTATTTAACCGTATATTTCGTTTTATTTGCTTTCTTAAAGGTGTTAAATTGGGTAAACGTGTAATTTTTAATGGAAACCCAAGGATACGCAGGCACTATAACTCAACAATTCATTTCGGGAACGAATGTCGGTTTAATTCTTCATTGAATTCTATAATACTAGGTTTGTATCAACCATGTTCATTTATCACTTTTCGTCCCGAATCTGAAATTACTTTTGGTAATAATTGTGGGGCTTCAGGATTAACCATAGCAGCAGTAACTAAGATTACCATAGGAAATAATGTTCTTATTGGCGCAAATACAACCATAGCTGACACCGATTTTCATCATCAGGATCTACAAAAAAGAAAACAAGACATTATTCCTGCCCGACCTGTAAAGATTGAAGATAATGTGTTTATTGGCTTTCACTGTTTTATACTAAAAGGAGTAACAATAGGCAAAAATTCAGTTATCGGTGCAAATAGTGTTGTTATTACTGACATCCCAGAAAATTCGATCGCTATGGGGAATCCATGTAAGGTGATACTTAGGAGGAACAGAATTGAACCGCCAGATAGCTAACCGCAGACTTCATGCCAGCATACCAACAATAGTGTGGAAGCCATAATTATTTAATTAACATTTCTTGGTATATGTATTATTGCAAATGAGTTGTGTTTAAAACGATAAAAATCAAGTGAATGTATGAAGACAATTTTCAAGAATTTTTATAAGAGTTTCCTTCCAGAAAGGCTGAGGCTAAACATAAGAAGTCTCATTAATATTTCATCATATCCAACAGAAATAGAAAACCTCAGAAAAGAATTATTGTATTTGAAAGTTTTACATTATTATGAGCATAACAATATCACACAATATCGGAATGAAATTGAATATCTAAATAAACTAGGAACTTTAACGCCATTTCCATATAAACGAACCGACAAAGAACTAACTAATATAAATGGTTATTATGATGATATAAAGAAAATGCCTTTTGTTCTTCATAAAAAGAAAAAATTATATTTTCCCAGGCATTATAATGTAGAAAAAGCAAAACAAACATATTTAAACTATTTTATTGGCGAAAATATATTGGAAGGAGGATTTTTAGAAAAAGCTCCACATCAATATACAACGGAATCTTTTTCGGTGATCAATGAAGATATTGTTCTTGATATCGGAGCTGCAGAGGGTCTATTTTTACTTGATGTAATAGAGAGAGTAAAAAAAGGGTATATTTTTGAATCTGAAAAAATTTGGAAAGAAGCATTAAGCGCAACATTCGAGCCCTTTAAAGAAAAAGTTACAATTATTAATAAATTTGCCTCTAATAAGGATTCTTATAATGAGCTAACTATCGATTCTTGTTTAAAGAATGAACACGGAAGTATATTTATTAAAATGGATGTTGAAGGTTCTGAAAATTTAGTACTAAGTGGTGCAAAAAACGTACTAAGTCGAAAAAATAATATCCGTGCAGCTTGCTGTACTTATCATAATCAAGACGATGCAGCTTTGCTAGAATTATTTTTTGAGAATTTGAATTACTCAACGGAATTTTCCAATGGATATATGCTTTTTCATTTAGATAAAAATATAAAACCTCCTTACTTTAGAAAGGGTGTAATTAGAGCAAAAAAAAATGTGGATGAAATATAATATGGATTATTTAATAATATTCATATTTTCTTTTTGATGACTTGGCCTGCTTAATTGATCATAGTTATTTATGTTAATAAATCTCTTGTTTTTTCGATTTTGAGACTTCTTATCAGAATATTCGATTCTTGAAGATTATATGTAAATGATTAATTCTCATAACTAAAAAATAACACTATATATGGACAATGTTTTTGAAATCAAAAAAAAAATAAGCCAGTTTATCTTAAAATCTGCTTACTTACCAGAAGAACAAATTAAAGATGAAACCCTAATATTTGTTCATGGGATTTTAGATTCGATGGGATTTATTTCATTAATCAGTTTTCTTGAAGAAACTTTTTCAGTGAAAGCCAATGACAATGAATTACTTGAAACAAATTTCGAATCAATAAATGCTATTGCAGATTTTGTTTTCAGGAAGTTAAACCACAATGAACCATTCATATTTGCGGAATAGCCGGTATTTACAATTACCATTTTCCAAATCCGACCTATGGTTCCTAAAGTAACCCGAAAACAAAATTTAAACAGTTTCTTAGTTTCATCAATCTTCCATCCAGCCAGCCAGCAACTCTTGTAGAATGAGTCAGGAAACAATTGAATAATTCACAATGGAAAATTTTTTACCTGTCTGGCCTTTATATCCACACCCGCAAATAATTGGATCGGAAATTACCTATTGATTTTCTTCATTTTTTTTACTAAAATTTAGTAACTATTTGATGATCATGAACAATTTTGTGAATTGTTTGTATAATCGTTTTAAATTAAACACAAGCTTTTCCATTTTTTATAAATTTAAACTTTATTTATTATGAAAACAAAATTACGGTTCAAGGCATTGGGGATTTTAATTGCTCTTTTATTGAGCATTTTAATTGGTTCTTGTACTAAAGAGGAACCTTTAATGGCTCCCGAATCTGATAGTCCCACTAATTTAACACTTAAAAATGGATCTATAGACGACATGGTTTGTGATCTTATTGCAGGCCAAAACATACTTGCAGGTCAGGTGATTTATTCACATGACGCCACAAACCTTTATGTAACCTATTTAGCATCTAATGGGTGGACTTTAACGGAAGTACATTTATATGTAGGTAGCCTCGCAAATTTACCAACAAATAAAAAGGCTGTTCAGATCGGACAATTCCCTTATTCTACCAACGATTTAGTCGGAAATACTATTACCATACCATTATTAGACCTTGAAGGTAATATGAATGGTGATGGCTCCGTTACCATTGCTGCTCATGCCATTGTGGTTAATGGACAACAAGAAGAAACTGCTTGGGCTAATTGTACTTACATTCCGGTAATCTCTGTCAAATCACTTTTCACAAATAATAAATGGGCTGCATCTGATGGGGATCGGTTTACCAATACCAATATAAATGATTATTGTTATTGGTTAACTACAAATTCCTATGTTAAAAATGCAGAATATCCTCTTTACAGTTATTATTATCAAACCGTAGTATCGTCTCCGGGAACAGTGATTGTATCAGACAATGGTGTATACTTATCAATTACGGTTAATGCAATAATTCCGTTAAAACACACTTTTATTTATGTTGGAACAATGGAGAATCTAATTGCTAACTATTCTTCAGGAGGAACTTGTTTGGATTATGAAAATTTCCCTTATCAAGTCGATACTCCAGCCGGTGCAACTACTCATACTTATTCTGTATCCATGCCAAATGTTTCATTTCAAAATGCATTTGGATCAGACCGATGGGGCTGGATTAATCATTATAATTTCTGAAACTGATCAATTTCAGTATCAGAGTAGAATACTTTAAATATTTTAAAAATATCCTTCCTTAAAAAAGGTGATCATCTACAGGACAAAAGTCCTGTAGATGATTTTTGCTCATTTTCCACACCTATTTTCAACGTGGAAAATAAATTTTATTATAGTTTAGAGCAAATTGAGCTTCATAAACATAATACCAATTAACATGAAAGTTGTTTTGATTGCCTTATCACTTTTTATAATTTCAGTTGGAGTTTTTTCACAAGATAAAAAGGCCATTTTCCTTGTTCATTCAACCGGAACCGATTTATTTTCTCAAGGGAAGGTTTCTGATTGGTTAAAAAAGTATAATGCAGCAAATAGCACTAACTTTCAGATATATACCCGGACATATCCGGAAAATCCATGGCCCTGGTCAAATTATCCTTACGATTACTGGAAATTATGGATTGATAATAGTTGCATTAACAGTGATCCTGATATTGAATGTTTAGCCTCATTGGCCAGCAAATATGATATGGTCATTTTCAAACATTGCTATCCGGGAGCAGGTATAGAATCAGATTTAGGAAAACCAGATATAAAATCCAGCCGGAAATCGCTTGAGAATTACAAATTACAATATCGCGCTTTGAGAAACTTGATGGATGAAATGCCCGATAAAAAATTTATGGTTTGGACATTGGTACCATTACACCGCTTAGCAACCAATTCAACTGTTTCAGCGCGTGCCAACAATTTTGTGAATTGGGTAAAAACCGAATGGTTAAGCGAGGATGGGAAAGCCCACCCTAACATCTTTATTTTTGACTTCTTCTCATTAGCAGCAGAAATGAATGAAAATCCAGCAAACGGGATGCAATATTGTTTAAGGTATGATTATGAATACAGCCATACTTCAAGCGATTCACACCCTAATACGCTAGCCAATCAGACTATTGGCCCTTTATTTGCCCAGTCTGTAGTTAAGGCTTTATCCAACCAAAAGATTTTAGTTAAAACTATCTCTATTAATGACAACCTGAATATAGACACAATCTATGGCATTGGCACAAAATTATCACTGAAAGCATCAGTAATGCCTCAAAATGCAACGAATAAGACTGTTGAATGGGCTATTGAAAATATAACAGGACAAGCAAGTATCGATAATGACGGGCTTTTAATTACTGCTTCCCAGGGACTGATAAAAGTTATTGCCAAGGCAATGGATAAATCTAATGTCCAGAGTGAAAAAGAATATATGATTGCTATCCCTAATAAAATTCAAATCATAGACGATTCATTTTGTTTTTTAGTTTATCCAAATCCATCGAATGGAAAAATTCAAATACATCTGGATAAAATACCTTCCGAAGATACTATTTTGGAAATAAGAAATGTAGTTGGCCAAAAATTACTTGAACAAAAGATATACAATACCAGCTCTGAAGTCTCTTTTAATAAATCAATTGGAAGTATTTACTTGGTAACTTTAAGAGGGAAAAACATCTTTGCCACAAAAAAGATTGTTTTTTAAAAACCCAAGCAGAATAATCAATTTGACTTTTCGCAATAAATTCCACCCCTATCTCTTAATAACATCTGGAACAATGCTAATTATCCAACGATGAAAAATCGCCGTACTAGAATCTTGTTTTGTTTATGCCTATTATTTGTGTTTCTGGCTTTTGAATGTTTTTCGTGTAATACTGATGTAAGAAAAGATAGTCAGAGTAGTTTATCACTTGTCTCTGACGAAATAGTTTTTTATTCTAACGGAAGTTCTTTTTCACCTGCTATTGTCCTCCAAGGGACGGCAGAAGTTTTATGGACTTGGGAGGATAATACAACCAGTAATTCTACCACACCTGCAAAAGATTACGGGACGCCTCAATTAAGGACAAACAGACTTAAGGTTACTCCCTGGAGTGCTGTAAGTCGGATTAACATTGGCTTCGGTGGCGAAGATGGAGGATCGGCGAGCATTGAATTAATTGCCGATCAGAAAGTTTCATTAGTTGAAAATTTAAACCTTGTTGCGCCCTATCTAAAGGAATGGTGTTCTTCATACAATGAGATTACCTCGCTTGATTTCAACAACTTTATAAATCTTGAAACAATCGAATGTTACCATTCAACTTCTCTGAACAATATAAATCTGGCAAATGTACCCAAATTAAAACGTATATCTGTGGAAGCTAACAGCTTAATAAATTTAGATTTATCGAGCTGTAATTCTTTAGAAGATTTGAGAGGGGCATTAAATAAATACAAAACAGTTACTCTACCGAATCAGACTGAAAATATCTGGCATTATTGTTTACGAAGTAATCCGCAATTTACTGATCCATATTTTTTTACTAATCTGAGCAAATTCCCCAATCTAACAGATTTATTCATTTGGGATTCTAATCAGCAGGGAGATTTAATTATCCATAAAACGCACTCGACCAGACCCGTGATTATAAGTTCTGCAGGAAATAAATATTCATCGATTGATTTCAGTGGAGCATTACAGAATACAAATGCTGATGGCTATGTTAATTTGAGTTATAATCAACTTATCTCGGTTAATATTTCGGGTTGTACCCAAATTAATAAATTATATTTAAGTTATAACAAACTTGAATCTATTGTAATTGATCAGGTTCTGAAACAAGTGGACGATTACGGAACAATAAATGGAATTATTGATCTTAGATTTAATCAACCCCCAACAAACATTGGCCTTGTTTACAAATCAAATTTAATTAGCAGAGGATGGGTGGTTCAAACTGATCAAAATATAGCAGTACAATCTATTTCGCTGACTTCCCCTTCAGGTAACTCCATTATAACCGACAATGGGTCCCTTCAATTGCAGTCTGCGATACTCCCTGATGACGCAACAATAAAAACAGTGACCTGGTCGGTGGTGAATGTTACCGGAATGGCTGCTATCAACGCTTCAGGAATGATCACTGCCCAAAAAGACGGTACGGTTAAAGCTGTTGCCACTGCCAGTGATGGCTCAGGCATCAAGGGAGAACTGTTAATCACCATATCCAACCAGCTTATTCCCGTAGAGAGCATTACGGTCAGCTCTGCTGGCGGAACAACTATAACCACCGACAACGGAACGCTCCAGTTGTCTGCGGCGGTTTTGCCTGCCGATGCAACAAACAAATCAGTTACCTGGTCGGTGACCAACTTAACTGGAAGGGCCTCAATCAGTACCCTCGGATTGCTGACCGCTGAAAGAAACGGGACTGTTAAAGCAACAGCTACTGCTACTGATGGATCCGGAATTAAGGGG
>Ga0209417_1003115_pt1 | contig 23167 bp, 15 predicted proteins | sample RifGroF2_FD_184002 | JGI IMG/M metagenome (GOLD analysis project Ga0209417, IMG submission 184002) | Groundwater microbial communities from Rifle, Colorado, USA - Groundwater F2 (SPAdes) (version 2) | ecosystem: Environmental > Aquatic > Deep subsurface > Groundwater | place: Rifle, Colorado... | reverse complement strand
ACCGAGAGGGGAAACCCTCAGGCTCTGTATTGCCCAAAGGTTTAGTGGTTTATAAAGTTAACTGACTGAATAATAGAAAAATAATTTAAAAATAAAGAATAAAAAATTTGGATTACAACATAGAAGGAGCGGATTGCGTCCGCCAGACTTCGGCGTGAGCTCAGTCGAACGCTGGCGGATGTCAATCCCGAGTACTCGGGACTGAGCGGAAAGATACACACCGAAAATCCTTGCTGCAGAAGGCAGGCAGCTGATATGGGCTATGCTTCATTATTTTTTGATTATTACTCCTGCTTTCATTAATGGTTCCAACAGATTGGCAGCTCCCCCGTGTTCAATAATTTTACCATCCTTGATACGGTCAACATTTACTCCTGTATAGGTAATTGGCTTCCCTGTTGGTTTCATGCCAAACCATTCATCCTTGAATGTGCCAGTAACAGAGTAGCTGGTCACAACCCATTCACCTTCAGAGATTTGATTTTCAATGGTCAGTTTCAAATCGGGATAGACCCGTCGCACACCGAGAACGTGATCAATCGCTCCATTTATTCCGATCTTATAGCGCTCACCTTCAAACACTTCCACATAGTCTTCTGAGATGAATTCCCGGATGTTAGATACATCTCCTGTGTTCTCTATTTCTTCGATGTATCGGCGAATAATTGTTTTGATATCAAATTTGTACATATCAATCGTTGTGATTTATTTGAATAGCCCATAACGTTTCGCAAATACACACAAGGCGCGAGTTTTCCAATGAACTTCCAACGAAGTACTACTTTTCATCCGCCAGCTGGCGGATCCTGTCAACAAAGCAATGAAACCCGGCGGGTAGCTGATATTATAGCCAGTATTCCTTTTCATCTAAAAGTCTTTCCGATTACCTTAAGGTTTAAAATTTATTATTCATTGATTTTAGATGATTGCCTCGCAGCTAACTGCCATACATTTTCTGACTTTATCCATACATTAGTGAATCTCCTTGGTATCCACTCGTCTTTGTTAGCTATCATATTCGCTGGTTGTTGTAGTTCTTTGCCCATTACAATAGCAATATTTTGATTGAACGTGATTTTTTCTATAATTCTTTCAACGGATGGGAATTTGTGTCCGTTTTTCATTAGTGCTACGATTTCTTTTGGAGTCACAATCTTCCCATTTGGATTATTCACTACATAATCATTAGTCCATATTTTTAATAATGAAGTTGTGTCTCCCTTATCAAGCAATTCTGTCCAATGCTTTTCCAATCTTCTGATTTCTTGCTCATCATTTGATTGTCCAAAGGCAAGCGTAGTTACAAAAATGAAACTGATCAAGAATAAATTAAAAGTTTTCATAAATCAAATATTTTAGTTTATTGTAACAATTTTTCACGTAAAGATTGACTTTTGAAAGTGACACACAATGTTCCGCCACATGGAGTGCGGGATTTAACTGATGAACTTTCTACGAAGTACAGCTTTCAAATAACTAATTTCCTCTCATTTAAGCACTGAAACCCGATTTGCCAGGTAGCTTGCTATTGGCGGTTGGCTTATTTGAACTCTATTGGTTTAAAAGTTCTTTTTTACTTCCAATTCATTTATGTCAAAATCAAACTCTTGAAGTTTAATAGAGCTGTCTAAAACAAAATCAATGCAATATTGACAATTTTCTTTGGTCCATTTCTTGTCTTCCCAAACATCATTCACATAGTGTTTTCCATTAATATTGGATACAGTTGGTGTTAATATTTGAAATTTTACAAATTTTCTATAATCAATACCAAAACTAATAATCTTGATTGCTTTTTGAATTCCTTCGAGAGAATTTTTAACCGCATCTATAAACTCAGCCATATTTCTTTCTTGTCGGTCAGAACTGCCGCTTAACCCCATATGAAAAGAACTTCTCAATGAACCTTCATATCCAAAGAAAAAAGGTGATTTACTGTAAAAGTAAGTTTTACTGTTTTCGTATATATCAAGTAGCTCACTAAAAGAGATTGCAGCCTTCTTAATACAGTTTTCAAAATCGTTAGTATTTAATGCGTGCTGAGCTTCTTCCAAATAAGTCCTTATACTATTATAACTTATAAGTGATAATAGCGAAATATCCTTAAAATCAACCCCTAATTGAATAATAACATTTTGATCAAAAAAGTCAGTTGTGTTTACACGACTAATTTCAACATCTGATTTTGAAGGAAGTAGACCTCTATGCTTAATATTGACCCGTCTTGCATTGAGATTTCGCATTGATTCCATTAAAGTTAGTGAAGGAATATTTGCCCAGTAGTCCAAAAAGCTAAATTTGTCTGATTTTATATTTTGGTGCTCAGCTATAAGTTTTAAAAACATTTCAATACTATCGTGGAAGGAGAGAATTGAAAATGCAGACAGCGTTTCAACTTGTTTAGATTGCTCAAGTCCTAATTTATATAAATGTTTTATCAATGCAAGTCTCTTAATAATTAACTCTTTGTTTAGCATTTCATTCGTTTTAGCTATTATCGATCATGTTTGTTATGGTGCCAAAAGCTTGCCGCCAACTTGTAACCATTACCAAATGTATATCACTTTTCTGAACTTTCATTCTTATTAAGCATATTTAATGGCTTTCCTTTAAAAGATTTTGCCTCCTGCAGAAAATATTTATGTCCAGTATAAAAAAGGGCTTGTATGGAAGATGTGCTATTAGTAGTTTTATTCCACCCCATGTTTTTCAACGTAATCGCTGGCGCTCATGCCAAACTCCTGTTTAAAGCATTTGCGGAAGTGCGACAAATCTTTAAATCCAACGGCATAGGCTACTTCCGAAATATTCAGTTTTTTCTGCACCAGCATTTGGGCGGCGCGTTTCAAACGAATGTTCCTCACGAATTCCTTAACGGTCATTTCAGTCAGCGCATCGAGTTTGCGGTACAGTTGCATGCGGCTCACTCCTATTTCAATGGCAAACCGTTCAATATCCAGGTCTGCATCCGAAATGTTGTTTTCAACCACTTCAATGGCTTTTTGCAGGAACCGCTCATCGGGCGAACTCAAAAGGATATTGCGGGGTTGCAAAAGCATTTCGCTGGTGTATTTTTGTTTCAGCGACTGACGAACAGACAGGATATTCTCGACTTTCGTTTGCAGAATAGCCAAATCAAATGGTTTGGTAATGTAATCGTCGGCACCCTGGCTCAAACCTTCAATTTCGTGTTCACGCGATCCAAGGGCGGTAACCAATATAATTGGGATGTGCGAAGTCCGTTCATCCTTCCGAATATTCCGGCAAAATTCAAAACCATCCATGTCGGGCATCATTACATCGCTGATAATAATATCCGGAATGGTTTTCAGTGAAATATTCCATCCTTCCAAACCATTCTCAGCTTCCAATACCTGAAAATTGCTGTTAAAATGTGATTTGATAAAATACCGTACATCCGGATTGTCATCGACCAAAAGCATGATCCGACGTCCGGCCAGCATCGATTCTCCCATACGTTCATCGGTTTGCAGAGCAATCGAAAAATCGCCTGGATTGTCATCACTGGCAGGTGACGCTACTTCAGGATTAGTAATCTCCTCGTAAGGCAGGTGAATGGTAAATTTGGAACCTTTGCCGGGTTTACTTATAACCGTAATGGTACCCCGATGCAATTTGACAAGTTCTTTGGTTAATGCAAGCCCGATACCGGTTCCGGTTTGCCGGGTGCCATCGTCAACCTGGAAAAACCGGGTAAATATTTTTTCGAGGTTCGTTTCGGTAATACCAATACCGGTATCTTTTACATTGATCTCGATAATCCTTTTTTCAGTTGATTCTCCGACCGTTTCGTTATCGTCTGAATCGAATATCAAAGCCAGGTTAACCGATATTTTTCCACCTTTCCCTGTAAATTTGAAGGCATTCGACAAAAGGTTATTCATGATTTTACCCAACTTGTCGGCATCAAAATTGGTGACAATCTCTTTTTTCAACGAATTGAATTTCAAATCAATTTCTTTTTCCTGGGCCATATTATTGAACGAACCAACAATTCCAGACAAATACGAAACTAAATCGCCGCAGATTAAAGTCAGTTTCAGGTTCCCGGTTTCCATCTTACGGAAGTCGAGCAACTGATTGATAAGCTGATGCAGCTGGGTGGCATTCCGGTGCATCACATCAACGTGACCTTTCAATTCATTTTCAGGCAATGTTTTGTTTCGCATTTTTTCGAGCGGACCCAATATCAGGGTGAGGGGCGTACGTATCTCGTGTGAAATGTTGGTATAAAATCTCAATTTCATCATATCGAGCTCGTGCAATTTCTTTGCTTTCAGGCGTTCGATCACCAAATCGTTTTTGAGTTTTTCTTTGTTCAGCAAAAACGAAATCAGCAAATAAAAGATTCCGAAAATGACCAGGAACAGGATACTTCTAAACCACCAGGTTTCCCAGTACGGCGGAAGGACCTCAATAATCAAGACGGGGCCCGGATTGCTTTCTTTCCGATCAATCGACACTGTTTTTACCTGAAAGGAATATTCGCCCGGATCGAGGTTGGTATAGGTTGCCGACCGCGATACCGACGGTTCGTTCCAGTCTTTGTCGAAATTATCCAGAAAATAGGAATACTGTATGCCCAGACTGTTGGCAAAATCGAAGGAAGCAAAATCGAGGGTAATGGAGTTCTGATCGTATTTCAACTTAATTTTTTTTGTTTCAGAAATGCTTTTAGTCAGAACATCTCGTTGATGGTCACCTATTTTAACCGATTTATTGAAAATTTTCAGGTCGGTCAGTACAATCGGAGGAAAATAAGAGTCGGACTTGATCTTTACCGGATTAAAAATATTAAAGCCTGAAATGCCTCCAATCAGCAATTCTCCATTGGCAGATTTATACGCTGCTCCATAGGTAAACTGGTTATTTTGAAATCCATTCTTCAGGGAATAATTATGAAACCGCTCTGTATTCGGATCAAATTTCGAAAGTCCGTTGGTTGTGCTGATCCACAAAAAGCGTTCATTGTCTTCCAATATGGCCAGGGTTTGGTTGTTGGCAAGTCCGTTCTTTTCGGTATAAAACCTGATGATCCCTTTTTCTTTGGAATAAAGGGCCAATCCACGGTTTGGCGTTGCCAGCCAAAAACGGTTGTTCGAATCCTCAAGCATAAATCTTGTCGATTCGTTCACTCGGGTGATATTTCGGTCGTTTAAATTATATATAAAAAGTTGGTCGGCGCCGATCCACAAACAATGATTACTGTCTTCGGTAAGCCAGTTTACCTGTTGCCCATCTACCAGATTGGTGTAATGAATAAATGTTTCTGTAACCGGATCAAACTTATCCAAACCTCTGGTGGTGCCGATCCAAATGTCATTATTACTGTCCCTGAGCAAAGCCCAAACGCGGTTATCCGAAAGACTTGAGGGAACATTCGGATCGTGACTGAAGTGTTTAAAAATGCCTGTTTTCAGATTAAGCACATCTAAACCACCCAAAAAAGTTCCAATCCACAAATTATTCTTCCCGTCGCTGAGCAACGCTTTAATACAATTTCTTGACAAGGAATTAGGATTGCCTTTTTGAGGCATCAGGTAACTAAACCGACCGGTTTTCCGGTTCAGGATATTAATTCCACCGCTTTCGGTGCCAACCCATATATCGCCTTTGGGATCGATCCAAAAAGCAAAGATTTCACTACTGTTCAAATAACGGTTATCATCGGGCATCGATTTATAACCCTGAATATTCTGCCTTTCCTCAATCAGAAAGTTAATCCCGTTTCGTGTACCAATCCAAACATCACCTTTCAGATCGTGTACAATACATTGTATCGAATTATTGACCAAACTTTTGGGTTCACGTTCATCGTGATAATAAAAAGCCGTAACTCCTTTTATTTTGTCGTAAACGTACAATCCGCCACGCGTGCCAATCCAGTATTTACCATTCTTGTCTTTCGATATCGCCCTAACCGTGTTGCTTCGGTCATTATCCGGATCAACGATCAAATGCCTTGCTTCCAGCGTGGTTGGATTAACCGTAAACATGCCATTTGCATATGTTCCTACCCAAACCGTACCGTCTTCATCAATAACAATTTCCCAAATTTCTTCGTTGTTTGCCACATTTTGCGGAAGCGAAACTTTTTGTACCTGATTATTTCCGGGATTATACACAAATAGTCCGGTATTGGTACCAATCCAGATTCGTCCTGAACGATCGGATTTCAAAATCCGGTAATAATCGGCAAACGATGATCGGTTTGCCGGTTTTATTTCTATTAGTTTGCTTTCATTTTCAATCCGGTATAAACTGGTTTCTGTACCAACCCACAGAATTCCTGAAGTGTCTTCGTGAATAGAAGTAACAGAAGCATCCCTCAGTACAGTATTTTCACCGTGATAAAACAAGTGCTGGAAATTTTCCTTTTCCCGAATGAATTTATTCAGACCGCCATTCTCGGAACCCATCCACAACTGGCCTTTACTGTCTTCAAACATAACCCTGACCAGATTCCCTTTTAAACTGGTTGAATCCTCCGGATCGTTTTTGAATGTGGTAAATTTATAACCATCAAACCGGCAAACACCCTGCGAGGTACCAAACCACATCCAGCCTTGTTTATCCTGCAAAATACAATGAATCTGATTATTGGAGAGACCATGTTCCTGAGAATAAAAATCGAAATTAAGGTTGTTGACAACACCAGTTGCTGTGGAATTAAACGTCAGGAATAAGAACAGAAAACCAATCAGTACAACCAGTATATTCAGAAAATCCTTCCGAATTGAAACAGATATTCTCAACCTGATGTCCTTCACTGATATCATTTATTGATGATTAATGGGAGGGAACTAAATTACAATCTTTTTGCAGATTTCGTCGCGAATTGCACAGATTCAGATTTATTGCAAACGAACAATCTCTCGCGCCCTATTTTTTAATTGGACTACTTTGTGCCTACCGTACCATAATTGAGGATATCAAAATTTCGTTCGTAGGCAGTCACAAATAAACCATTATTCATGAAACCACCCATCGGGCTAACTTTTCTGAAATCGAAAAACGTCTGGGTCAACTCCATCTGATACTCCGGAAGACAATTCCTGAAATCCTTTCCGTAGCGATAAAGTGCATTAAGGAAATAGTAGGCAACATCAAATCCCTGATGGCTGAATTGGGTAGGTTCAGCCGAAAATGTATCGCGATACCGGCCGATGAACCGCCGAACGAGAGGTTTGTTATAATCGATAAAATAGTGAGACAAATAGCGCAACCGAACACGATGAAAATTCTCGGTCTGAATACTTTTTAGTTTGGTCAGCGTTGGGGTACCTATCAGTACAATGTTATAGTTTTCGGCCAAAGCATTCAGATTGGTTACAGCAACACTCACCTGCGCCTCATTATCAGTTGGGATGAAAAATACATTTTCGCCTGTTTCTGATAAAATAGGTCTTATAGAATTTACCCCCTGTTTCTGGAAATTATATTCGTGAAACAGATTTCGTCCCGACTGTCCGGCAAGTTTTTCCATACTCATTTGTGCCAGTTTAGCCTCGCCCGAACTTGAATTTCCGCTCAACTGAAGAAGAACGAAGTTTTTGTCTGAAAATTCACTGCCTATATAGTTGGCGGTTTGCTCAATCTGAAACTCTTTGGTCGGATTAACCTTGAAATACCAGGAATTATTCTGTTCAAAATTACCCACCGGCGAAAGAGGTGAAATCATTGGAATACGGTTTTTTGCAGCAAAAGCAGCCACGTTTTCCTGAAGTTCAGGATAGACCGGCCCAATGATCATGTTCAGATCACGAAATTCTTCCAGTTGAATTAAAGCGTTTATCATTTGGGAATTGCTTGCGTCAAACACATCCAATTCGATGTTCATTCCCAAACTTTGAAGACTGTCGATGGCCAGTAATACGCCCTCATAGAATTCCAGAAATCCTACAGTTCTGGAGTCAATATTCGTCAGACCGACGATGGTTGTTGTATCGCCAGCAACAGGAACGGGCTGCGAGTTCAGTTTAATTTTACTCATTAACGATGCCCTGTTGATACCTGTCGGATTAACCTGGTCGTTTCCGTGCAGATAGAATGGAAGTAAAAGTCCGACTTTGTATTTCTGGTTGTTTTTTCCTGAAATCGGGCTGCAATTGACTGAACTTACAGGTTCTTCAACGTTAGATACGAATGAATCCTGAGTTTCCGGAGCTTTACTTTTCAGTTCAGATTTTGCCGGTATGAGAAGAATTTCGCCAGCCTCAAGACTTCTTGAAAACAGTGATGGATTGGCATTTTTCAGTTCCGTAACCTCAACACCAAATCGGGCCGCCAACGAAAACAAAGTCTCACCTTTTTCAACTTTATATTTGGTCGACGATTGCTGAACAGTTATCGGTTCAGCCGGTTGAGAAACTGTTTTAACCGGAATTTTCAGAATCTGTCCAACCAACAGTCCATTCGTTAGCTCAGGATTAAACCTGATCAGATCATTGGCCGTTAAACCATATTGTTTGGCTATCGAAAAAATGGTTTGTTTTTTGGCAACTTTATGGTAGTATACTTCTGTATCAACCTGAGCTGGTTTGGCAACTTCAACTCTCACCGGATTGTCTGCCTCAACTTTTTTTACGGGAATTTTTATCGTCGCGCCAGCCTGCAGAACTGCAGTTAATCCCGGATTAGCCTGAAGGATTTCTTTTTGAGTGACTTTATATTTCTGGCAAAGGCTGAAAACCGTTTCACTCTTCTTTACGGTATGCAAAACATATTTCACACCCGAAATCTCAACTTGGTTCTGAGAGGAACAAGGATTAGGAATTGAAATGATTAAAGCGAACAGGCAAATTAAAACAAATATTTTCATGGTTCGGATGATCTAAAACTAGAGCCAAAAGTAAAACAAATGCCAGTACTTCCCAAATGGACATGTACTGGCATTTGCCTTTTTTAAATATAGGGTATAAACACTCAAAAATATCTAGCTTTAGATTACCTTTTCGCCAAAATACTTCATGAACTGAGTCCTTTCCCAAGCCTGGACCGAAGTTGCAGCCAAACTTAAAGAGCCTTTAAAATCATCAATTGTTTTATACCCTTTTTGATCCATCCAGTCAGAAATACCCTGATTCATCGTAGTGATGGCAGAAGGCCCTTCTTTGTATATGACGGAAGCAATCTGAACCGCAGATGCGCCCGATAATAAGAACTTCACGGCAGTTTCAGCTGTGTGGATTCCTGATGTAGCCGCTAAATCTACTTTCACCTGTCCGGATAGAATACCGGTCCATTTCAGTGGCAGCAAATAATCGTCAGGGGTACTTAGTACGTCGGCAACAGTAACATGTTCCGATTGAATATCAATGTCGGGACTGTAGAAACGGTTAAAAATAGTTATTCCGGCAATACCTGTATCAGCCAGTTTCTTTACCATTCCGGAAAGATTCGAAAAATAATGACTAATTTTTATCGACACTGGTATCTTTACAACCTGCAAAACATTCTCAATGGTTTCGAAATAAAACTGTTCGTTGTTTTCGGAAGATTTAGCCACGTCTGAAGGAGTGATAAACATGTTCAATTCAAGGGCATCGGCGCCTGCTTCTTCAATTTTACGGGCAAACAAAACCCAATCGCTTGAACTCACGCAATTGACACTGGCGACAATCGGCACTGTGGTTCTGGCTTTTGTTTCCGAAATTAGTTTCAGATATTTCTTAATGTTTTCATCCTTAATCACATAATCAAAATAATCGAGGTATTCCGGATCAGAATGTAATCCGTCTCTGAGACTAAGCTCTTCCTCCAATTCGTGATATATTTCTTCTTCAAAGATTGATTTCAATACAATGGCTCCGGCTCCAGCCTCAGCCAGTTTTAAAACTTGTTCTGAATGACCAGTCATGCTGCTGCTGGCAGCAATTACCGGGCTATTTAAATTGAGTCCGAAAAATCGGGTTGATATATTTGCCATAACAATAAGATTTACAATTTAATAATTTACAATTGACGATTAAACCGTTCAGGTAAAAATAGTAAATAGTCAATAAACAAATGGTCAATTGACTATCGTTTTTCCTGAAGATACTCATGCATAGAAGCAGCAGCTTTTCTTCCGTCTCCCATCGCCAAAATAACCGTAGCCCCGCCACGCACAATATCACCACCGGCAAACATTTCAGGAATTGAGCTTTGCATGGTTTCTTCGTTAACTTCAATGGTTCCCCATTTGCTTACTTTCAGTTCTTTTACTTCGGAAGGAATAAGTGGATTGGGTGAAACACCAACGGCAACAACAACCAGATCTACCGGAATATCAAATTCTGAACCTTCCAGAACGATTGGGCGGCGACGGCCTGAAGCATCAGGTTCTCCAAGTCCCATACGCTGAACGCGCATCCGGTTCACTTTGCCTTTTTCGTCGGCAAAATATTCAATCGGATTCGCAAGATTAATAAATTCGATACCCTCCTCTTCAGCATGATGAACTTCTTCAACACGGGCAGGCATTTCTACACGCGAACGACGGTAAATAATGATCGCCCTTTCGGCTCCCAGCCTTTTGGCTGTACGGACCGAATCCATGGCCGTATTTCCACCACCGATAACGGCAACATTCTTACCTTTGATGATTGGTGTATCAAACTCGTCGCTGGCAGCATTCATCAGGTTTACACGGGTCAGGTATTCGTTTGACGAAAGAATCCCATTGAAATTTTCGCCGGGAATATTCATAAAACGTGGAAGACCGGCTCCACTGGCCACAAAAAAGGCTTCAAAACCTTCTTCTTTCAAATCTTCAAAACTGGCGGTTTTGCCAACTATGAAGTTGCGAACAAACTTCACTCCCATTTTCTGGAGATTGTCGAGTTCCACATCAACAATTTTATTTGGAAGACGGAATTCAGGAATACCATATTTTAACACCCCGCCAATTTCATGCAAAGCTTCAAACACGGTTACATCGTACCCCAGTTTAATCATATCGCCGGCAAATGAAAGCGACGCCGGACCCGATCCAACGGCGGCAACTTTAATTCCGTTTGAAGGTGCTACTTCGGGAACCGACATAAATCCGCTTTCGCGTTCGTAGTCTGCCGCAAAGCGCTCTAAATGACCGATCGCTACTGGATCTTTCTGCAATTTCACTGTGTAAAAACAAGTTGCTTCACACTGTTTTTCCTGAGGGCAAACACGACCGCAAACTGCCGGAAGGGCTGAGGTTTCTTTCAGCGTTTTTGCTGCTTCAAGAAAACTACCCAATTCAATGTATTTGACAAATTTCGGGATATTAATGCTTACCGGACAACCTTCAATACAAGTCGGATTCGCACAGTCCAGACATCGAGAAGCTTCGGATTGTGCCATCGCTTCGGTCAATCCTGTATTAACTTCCCTGTCCTGATATTTGATGCGAACTTCAGGTTCCATCTCAGGCATTTTGACACGAATCTTTGCAGTCCGGTCTTTATTGGCTATTTTTTTTCTCAGTTCAGCACGCCATTCCTGATTGCGTTCAATCTGAAGATATTCTTTGTTTGTTGACATTTCAGTAGAATTAATTGGATTACAAAAACCTTTCATTGGCAAGCTTCTCTTCGGCAGCATATCCACCCAGACGAACAATCAGTTCATCAAAATCAATCAGATGGGCATCAAATTCAGGTCCGTCGATACAGGTAAATAAAGTATGCCCTCCCACGCTGACGCGGCAAGCGCCACACATTCCCGTGCCATCAACCATAATGGCGTTCAAACTGGCCTGAGTTGGGATTTCGTATTTTTTTGTCAGAAGCGAAGTGAATTTCATCATCACGGCCGGACCGATGGCAATACATTCGTTTATTTTTTCGCGCTGAATAACCATTTCGGCACCGGTGGTAACCAAGCCCTTGGTTCCGTATGATCCGTCATCGGTCATAATAATGACTTCATCCGACCATTTTCTGATTTCATCTTCCAGAATGATCAATTCTTTATTGCGCGCTGCCAAAATCGAGATCACCCGATTCCCGGCTTTTTTAAATGCCTCAACAATAGGCAACATGGGGGCAACGCCTACTCCACCGCCGCAAGCCAGAATAGTCCCTGCATGGTGAATATGGGTTGCTTTTCCAAGCGGACCAACCATATCCAATATGGATTCGCCTTCGTTTAGGTTAAAAAGTTTGGTAGAACTGACTCCCATTTTTTGAACCACTAAATCAATGGTTCCCTTGACCGGATCAGCTCCTGCAATAGTCAACGGAATCCGTTCGCCTTTTTCATCCACACGAATGATCACAAAATGACCAGGCTTACGCGAACGTGCTATTCGCGGAGCATCAACAACAAACTTGGCTACTTTTTCAGAAAAAAGAACCTTCTCTACTATCTGGTTCATTATACTAGTTTTAAATTAGATTTTTTGAAACGAACGCCAAAAATAGTAATGTGTCAAGAATATACGCCTAAAATGCTTTTCTTTTTTGGCAGGTAAAGTTTATTTGGAGAGAATCTTAATTAACTGTTAAGAATGAAAAGGAGTTGTTTGAAGGAAAGGAATAAAAAAATAAAGGATTCCATCCTTCAAAAGGGACTGAATCCTTTATAATATCAATGAAATAAATCAAATAATCAGCAATAATAGAACGCATCGGCGCTCAATTCCTGATCGTTCGGGCAGGCGATAAAATAGCCGTTATTTTTCACCAGACTTATGTGTTCTTGCTTTCAACTTTTTTGGATTCATTCTGCAATCAAACACGGTTGCTATTGAAATTAAATCATCATCAATCCAATAAACAATTTTGTAATTTCCCTCAATTAAATACCGTATTTCCTTTTTCAAATGTGCCAACATCTCCTCTTTCTGCCCAATACGAGGGCTTTGCTCCAAGAGCAGTGTTTTATCTACAATGGCATTCGAAATCTTGTCCGCGACTTTCTTGCTCGCCTGAAAATACAAATAGTCATATATTGATCGTAGGTCCTCTATTGCAGTATCCGACCAAACTAAAACTATTTCCATTTTGCGATTTCTTGCTTTAACTTTCTGGCGCTTTTAACCCGGTTATTTTTTACATCTTCGAATGCCTTTTCAACGCGCAGTTCATATTCCTTAAGAGTCATCGGTTCTATTTCTTTTTCGAACACTTTTTCTCTTTCTTTCTTTAACATTTCTTCAAACTTGTCAAGAATGTTGGTATTGGCGTATTTCAAAAATTCCTGAATAAATTGAATTTTCCTTGACTGCAAGTCCATAATTATCTTTTTTTGTAAATATAAGGATATCTTTGATCTTTTGTTTGTGCCTGAAATGCCCGACAAAAAAAATGTTTGTAAAGTTTACAAATCAATTTTAACAGATCAAATTGGCACAGGAATTCATCATAGCAATTACCGAACACCGCGCAGTTGGCTGTATATTAGTACCTCTTTTAATTCAAAAGGACAAGAATTACTATACCGTTCAAAAAACGGTGAAACTTAGAGATTATAAATCAGGAGAAGTGAGCCTGAACGATAAAGAGCTGGAATTACTTAAACTGATTGAAAATTACAGCGATGAAATGTTGGTAAAAAAGTTTTCAAAAAAAATTGAGAAGATCAACTTTTTCCAGAACATAGATGCAGAACTTTTTCAGAAGTATATTAGTCCTTACATCGAAAAGTATATTTACCGCTGCATTTTACTCCTGATGAAAGGTCAGACCCGCCTTTTTAATAAACAAGCCAAATATGCCAATCTGTATGACGAGGACGAAATCAGGATTAACCAAAGCTTTTCGGAGAGTATATTCTATTTTAACCGTGACGAAAACGGAACCAAATACAAACTAAACATCAGTCACGAAGGCAAAAAGGTTGAATTGCTCCGGAAGACCATCCGGATGATTTGTACCATCCCTTGTTGTTTTGTACTTCAGAACCGGCTTTACATCTTCGAGCGCCTTTCGGGAAAACGAATAACTCCTTTTCTAACCAAAGATGTTGTTTCCATTCCTCCAAGTGTTGAAGACAAATATTACCAGACCTTCATACTGAATACGATTAAAGAATCGGAAGTTGAAGCAAACGGATTTGAAATCAGGATGAGCTTTCCTTCACGGAAAACCATTATTGCACTTGAACAGGATTTAAGCATGCGTCCGGTATTGTCCATCAAATTCAGGTACGACAATACGCTTTATCTGGCCGAATCGCCGGCATCAACCGCAGTTATACTTGAAAAGCTAAATGGGCAATACCTGTTCAAAAAATTTGTCCGCGAACGATCCTGGGAAGATAAACAACTAAATTTCCTGAGGGAATGTGGATTAAGATACAGGAATGGGTTCTGGAACCCTTCAGAAAATAAACTACAAACCGATGAGGACAATTATTACCGTCCGGTAAACTGGCTGACCAACCATAAAGAAACGTTAGATTCGGCTGGCTTTCTGATCGTCCAGAATAGACTCAATAAAAAATTCTATCTGGGTAAAAAGGAACTTGACATTGAAATAAAAAATCAGGAAGATTGGTTCGACATCATGGCTACTGTCAGGTTTGGAGATTACCATATCCCGTTTATCCGTTTACGCAGGCATATTCTGTCAGGCCTGAGGGAATTTCAACTACCATCCGGAGAAATCGTAATTTTACCTGAAGCTTGGTTTGCTGCCTACAAAGACTTTTTTCCGCTCTCGCACATTGATGGAAATGTTATCAAAATCAGGAAACACCACTACATGCTCCTTCAGGAAAATCTGGAACTGGTTATGGAAAATGCTATTGAAATGCAGAAGCAAATCGAAACCATACCCTATCAACCCATCGAAATTCCTGAAAAATTAAATGCAGTATTGCGCAATTATCAAAAAGAAGGATTTTGGTGGATGCATCACCTTTTTACCAATAAATTTGGCGCTTGCCTGGCTGATGACATGGGACTTGGTAAAACCATTCAAACGATATCCTTATTACTAAAGGTGCACCGGCCAAAATTCATCCAGCATTTGGGTGTTACTCAAAAGAGCTCAGGTCAGCTTTCGCTTTTCGATCAACCATATCCGGTTTCAACAAAAGAGTTACAGCCTGCCTCCTTAATTGTAATGCCAACGTCATTGGTCCACAATTGGGCAAACGAATTTGAGAAATTTGCCCCTTCACTCAAGGTTTACAAGCATATTGGCAGCCAACGCGAAAAAGCGCCCGGACTTTCACGGGCATTCAACCATTCAGATGTTATTCTTACCAGTTACGGAACGATGAGAAATGACTTGGAATTGCTGAGATCTTTCGAATTTTATTATCTGATTTTGGACGAAAGCCAATACATTAAAAATTCAACCTCAAAAACGTACAAAAGTATTCTGGAGCTAAAGGCAAAACATCGGTTGGTATTAACCGGAACACCCATTGAAAATTCATTGTCCGATTTATGGTCACAATTTAATTTCCTGAACAAAGGATTGCTTGGAAGTTTGGCTTTTTTTAAACGTGAATTTATTAACCCGATTGAGAAAAGAAAAGATCCGATCCAACAGGAGAAACTTCAGAAACTGATTCGTCCGTTTGTACTTAGAAGAACCAAGGAAGAAGTAGCCAGTGATTTACCTTCCCTGACTGAGCAAACCGTTTATTGCGAAATGACCGATGAACAAAGGGAAATCTACGACATTGAAAAATCAGCTATCCGAAATGCCATACTGGAACTGATTGACACCAAAAAAATCAATAATTCAGCGCTGATTATCCTGCAAGGACTGACCAGATTGCGACAATTGGCAAACCATCCGCAGATGATCGATCCGCAATTCAGGCACGAATCGGGCAAATTCAATGAAATATATGAATATTTAAAAAACCTGGTTGCTGAAGGTCACAAGGTTCTGATCTTCTCTTCATTTGTCAGGCACCTCGAAATGCTTCAAACTAAAATCGAATCAAAAAGATGGAAATATTCTCTGCTGACTGGAAAAACTATAAACAGACAGGAAGTGATCAAACAATTTCAGGAGGATCCACACAACCACATTTTCCTGATTTCACTGAAGGCTGGAGGTGTTGGGCTTAACCTGACCTCGGCTGATTATGTGTTCATCATTGATCCCTGGTGGAATCCGGCAGCCGAAAACCAGGCTCTTAGCCGCGCACACCGGATCGGACAGGATAAAAAGGTTTTTGTTTACCGCTTTATTTCTGAAAATTCAATAGAAGAAAAAATTCAATCCTTGAAATCAAAAAAATCGGCACTGGCCGAAAAATTCATTAGCTCTAACAATCCATTAAATGTAATTTCTGATGATGAAATACTGAGTCTTTTCAGTTAAACGACCAGTAGGATTAATTTATAGAGATTACTCAAACCTTAGTGGCTCGGGTCCACGTGGTTGAAAAGAATAAAACCGGGTTTTTGAAACTTCTTCGAGAATAAAACCCATTGAACTCACATCGCTTGGGTGATTTGGATAATAGGCCAAACGTATCTGGATGGTTTTAAAAATAAGATTTTCATTACGGATGCGAAGTCCCAATCCCAGTCCTCCGTAGTAATTTTGTTTAAAAACAGACTGGTTGGCCGGACCAATAATTCCAACATCGAAAAAAGAAAAAAAGGCAGTCTGAAAATTCAGGATTGATCTTTTCTGAAAAAAAACATTTTCAACATTGAGGGTAATTCTTTGTTTGCCTTTTCCTATCCTGCTTCCAAAACCCCGTATACCATCCTGGTTTCTTAGTAGAAGATTCTCTATATCAAACCGGTTAATACCCAGAGTATAGTTTAATTTTATAAATTGTCTGGACTTGGTATTCCACATATTGAATAGAGGTGAAATAAAATTCAGTTTAAAGTCAGCCATTCCCTGCTCAACACCATTGGTCTTCCAAAATGCGCCTAATCCAAAAGATGTAAAAAAATAAAAAGGCTTTCTCTTAAAAAGATTTCCGGTGGACAAATAAGCATGCGTATACCACCGGTCTCCGAATTCATTCCGGTCATATCCCAAAACCAACTCGTGCAAATATCCTTTCGGAATATCCTCTGTGATTCCGTAACTGTAAACCAGGCGATCACGAACATAGGAACGGCGCGAAAAACTTAAACTGCCTAAATAAAAGGTACTGTTTGCAAAAAACTGTTTATTATTACTATCAGGAAGTGGGCGATCATAAAAAGAGGCATATCGTATCCTTCCCGATAAAGTCATTTGAAAACGACTGTCATTGGGATTAATTCCAAGTTTTAATCGTCTTCCGTACCAGCTATCCAAAAAAAGATAATTCAACGGAAAATCGACTGTAACCTGATCATTCAAATTAATTCGATCCGATCTAAAATTTCTCAAAACAGTTAATCCGCCGGCATAAACGGATCGTGGCCTTAAAAAATCACGTTCAAACGAAACAAAAAAACCTTCCCTTAGATAGTTGTTGGCATAACCAGCAGAAAAGTTAATAAAGTTTCCCTTTAGGTTATTAATTGCGTAATATGCTTCAATTCCGACATGAGGAGTTTTATCCGTGTGGGCAATAAGTTTTGTTCCAATTTCATGACCCACACCAAGAACATTTTTATCATAAATTCCAATTTCACCATGCTTTATATCGCCTATATTTCCTGAAAGACCAAATGAAAAAACATCTTTGGTTAGGATCAGAATATCAACCAGATCATTATTATATGGCTGGGGTTTAATAAAAATCCTGACGTCTTTCAAATATGGCAAGCTGCGAAGTAAACGTTCATTATCCATAACCAGATTGGGATCAAGTGGCTGCCCTACTTTTATCCATAAATTCTTCTTGATCACATAAAGGTTAGATTTTGAATGAAGTTTATTGGCCAATTTTTCAATCCAGACTCCGGTAGTTTTCGAAGTATCGATGAAATCGGGGCCAAAAACATCAAGCGATTTAATTGAAATGGAACTAATGGTCTTATTTTCGAAAGTTTTATAATATTCGTACGAAATCAGTTCACTGCTATCAATTTTGCTTTCCGAACTGATCATCCAATCATACAGCCATTTGGTAAATTTATGACGGGAAGCTTTTAATGCCAGACTATCGTAAAATAGCTCAGGATTTTTTTTCACAACAACAACATCCAGAGAATCCCTTTTAATCATGGAGATATCCTTTCCCTGAAGGGACAGGGCTGAAAGAAGTAAAATAAATATCCATGCTCTTCTCATGAAACTCTGTTGACATTTTCGGATTCTAAATTTATCTAATTAATTTAAAGAATCAGTGTTAAAAAACTATAAGCAGAATGCACCATTCAAGACAAAAATTTTATTTCCGGCTAAATTTGGATTTAGAACTTACACTATCCTATTTTATTAAATTTGCCTCACCATGACAAATATAAAAGAACTATATCACAAAAACATTTATGGGGTAATGGGAACCCTTATCTTTCATATTTTACTTGTTGCCGGATTTTTATTGGCCGAAATAAATTATAATTTTAAAATAGAAAAAGATGAGGCGATCATGTTAGATATTCTTTCTTCTGTTGAAATTGAAAAAATTCCGGAACAAGAACTGAAAACAATACCGGATAAAAATAACGTTTCAGACGTTAACAAAAGCCAGGGACAAAGTTCTGGGAGCAACAGAGCAGTAAATGACGCCTTAAAAAAAGATAAGTTTTTTGATGCCAGTTACAAACAAGACATTGAAGAAGCCAAAAAACTTGCAGCAGATGTTGACAAACAACTATCAAAAAAAATAGTTCCGACAAAGAATTTTGATATGCCAGTAGCAAGTTCTGAAGGACAAAATCCCGATTCGATCAAAAATATTATTTATTCAGGGAAAAGTAATATTCATTATTATCTGGAAAACCGACATCATATCACCTTACCTATTCCGGTATATTTAGCCAAAGGGGGCGGCACAATAATAGTTGACATACAAGTTGACCGTTCAGGAAAAGTGGTAAAAGCTGAAGCAAGACCAACCAGGAACATTAACGATCCTATGTTGCCCAATTATGCGGTACAAGCAGCACAACTTACAGTATTCAACTCAGAATCAAAAGCTGCGTCAATTCAGAAAGGAACAATTACTTATAAATTTGTAGCTCAATAACTTTTAGCTAATGTAAAAAACACAATAACTTTAACATCATTTAACAATTATTTTCACAAATTTCAGATTCGAACCCATATATTTGTAATACATTTTTTTTCATAAGTTTAGGTTTAGTTAGGTTAGTTAGTTTAAGAGAGAGAAGGTAGGTTATTCAACCTACCTTTTTGTTTTTTATAATCCTGATTATATTTACTCTTCTTATTATCCGGCAAATATTTCTGCATTGACGACCAACTCATTTCAGAAGTATTTTTTCCCAACCTTCTGTTTTTTATATCCTAACCTTTCATTGCTCCCAATTAAATAATTGAATCGAATATTTATTTGAGCCAAAATAATTTTGAGATATTTGTTTTTTCCACATTTTATACTGATTTTTAAAAATTGAAAAAGATCAAAAAAAAAAATACCAAAAAGCGAATCCAAATCTAATTTTTTGCGATGATTGAATACTCAAACCTTGACCTTCTCAATGGAATACTTAGAAATGATACGATCGTTTTACAGTACATTTATAAGAATTTCTATTCCAAGATTAATTTTTTCATCAAAAAAAATAATGGAGATGATGATGATGCCAATGATATTTTTCAGGAGGCAATTATCATTCTATACCGAAAGTTAAAAGCTAACGATTTGGTTTTGGATTGTACCTTTGAAACATACCTATATTCAGTTTGTCGGTTTTTATGGCTGAAACATCTGGAAAAAAGAAAGTTGGAGAAGGAAAAAATTAAAGACAACCACGAATACAATGATGATATTTATGATGATGGACTGGAAAAAGTAGTTGACCTGAACGATCGGTATAAATTATATCAAAAACATTTTACTAATTTAGGAAAGGACTGCCAGAAAATTCTTCAATTATATTTCGATAAGGTTTCTCTTAAAAGTATCGCTCAAATTATGGGTTTTAAGAGCGAAAAATATGCTAAAAAACGTAAGTTTAAATGTAAGGAATACCTCATTAAGAGTATCAAACAAGACCTTGAATACAAGAAAATATTAAGTGGTGATCTGTAATCGTTAAATACGTTCCTTTTACTTTTGAGATCTTCTTCTATACCAATCTCCTGCCAGAAAAAGTCCAATCAGGATTAAAAATAATACAAAATATTTGTTTGTGCCGCTTTTTAACGACTCAGGATTCCCAATATTTACATAGCCTAACCAATAATGTGGATGGGAGGTTAATGGATCAGACGATTCCAGATGATTCAGTTTTGCCATTCGTAATGCAACATCCTTTCTCTTTCCTTTTGATAAATAATAATAAAAGTCTTCCATGATTTTCACCCCTGATTTATCTTCAACCTGCCACAAAGTCATAACAATGGAAGGACATCCGGCATAAATAAATGCACGAGCCATACTCATAACACCTTCCCCTTTTTGCAGCATACCTGTTCCAGTTTCACAGGCACTCAAAACGGCCAGACGTGCATTTAGCTTCATGTTATATATTTCGTAAGTATTTAAATATCCGTCATCATTTGCTTTTTGATCAGTTTTTGAAAAAACGAGTTTTGAAAACATAGGTAAACTATCATTAATAATAGTATGCATAGCTAAATGCAAAACATCAAATTCTGTTGCCTTTTCCTTAAAAACATACTCTTGGGCAAATTCATCCAAAAATGAACTGGTCTTGAAATATCTTGAAATACCTTTTACTTCGTCTTTCGCTCCAGGCAAGGGATTTAAATTTTGATGAACAGAAGTTTCTGGATTAATATATGGAACTTTCGGATCGTAATAGGGAGAAAAAGCCAACAGGCTTTTTGAACTGCTTTTCTCCTTGTCTGAAAAATCATACAGGAGAGTAGCAGAATAACTATAATTAATCGCATAATCACGAACCAGGTACTTCAAATTCCGGAAGTTCATTACACTAGTGTCTGGCATTTGTGATAGCAAGGCGTCAAATGGAATGTAAGAAAGCTTGTCGTGTGGAATAATAGTCAGGTCCTTACCATATAACTTGGAAGCAACAGGCTTTAAAAGTTTTTCATATAAACTGTAACCCGATATCGAATAATTAACAAAATCCTTCTTTTTAGTGAAAAGGTAATTTGGATTTACAAGGAAATCACGAACCAGTTGAATATTATTTAAGAATGTAGAATCAAAATTATCCATTGACAAGCTAACCGAATCCCTGGTAATAACAAATCGGAATAATTCACCTTCCGGGTGTTCAACATCTGGTTCCTTGATATAAAATTCAATTAATGCCTCACGTTTACTTAATTTTGATTGGATCTCCTGAATTCCTATAACCTTATTCTCATATTTAAAAGAATAATATCTAGGATATAATTTTTCAAAGGAATCAATCAGCTTATTGTATTCTTCATTAAACTTAAAAATTTTCGCAGAATATAAATTTACCTTTTGGGAATCTGGCTTCTCAGCATGATTTTCCTCAAATAACTTTAATGTATAATTTGCAATGTTACCCTTTAATATGTTTTCACTATTCAACAACGAATCAGGAATACCACCAAACTCCTTGGCCTTCATATCTTTGACTGATGCCAAAAGATTTGAGGATTTGCTTCTTTCTGAAAATTCAAAAGCAGTTTCAATGAACTCACGCTTTTTTGTCTGGTTATACAACTTAAAACTTATTTTAACAGCGTCAGAAAAAGTTGATTCCTGATTCCGCGCTAAAAAGAACTTACTTTCTTCATTTTCAAAACCAATCTGAAGTCGATGAATCAGTTGAATTGCTTTATTCATCGAGCTTAGGCTGGCAGTAAGATAATCATTGGCATTTTTGTAATCAAATTCAGACAAATAAATATCCGCAAGCTTTTCCATGGCCAAAGCCTTCTTCTTAAATTTTTCGACCAACTGAATTTCAGATATGACATTTTTTAATGGCGGGTCAACAAAAGGGTCCTGAATTTTAAATGAATCGACTAAGGATACTATTGAACTTTGATAATATTGAATTGCCTCTTTCAGATTTTTCTTTCTTTGATTTCGGAAATCGTCCATCTGAAAAGCTTCAGCATTCTTGAGATAATAGTAATCTCCAAAATTTGATTGTACTTCTGCATAAACGACACCTTTTTCCCCGTAAAATTTCATTGCAATTGATTTGGCCTTCGAGGAAAAAATAAGAGCCTTATCAAACTTCTTTTGTGAAATTAACAAAGAAGAATAGGCTAAATATTCAGTCGCCAATTCAATATTTATATCACCATACAAGTCCACCCAGCATTGAATAGATTGAAGATAGAAATTTTCAGACAAATCAAGTTTATTTTCATTTCTGTATGCCTGGGCAATTAAATCAAACAATCGGGGTTTTAAACGGGTGACAATTGAGTTTATGTTGGCATTGGCAAATTGGATAACTTCTTTATTATAACCTAATTTCAGTTGACTTTCAACCAAATTATACTTTGTTCCTTGAAGTTGTTCTTTTGATCTTATGCTATCCTTCGTAAAAAGCCTTATGGCATTACGATGAAACTGAATGGCTTGATTATAATCGCCTTTTAAGCCGTATATAATTCCCAAATTTGAATATACTGCACCCAGCCTTGGGTGTTCATCACCAAATTTGTCAATAATAATTTTTTCTGCGATTTTATATACTTCTATGGCCTTTTCAAAATTCTGAAGACTTTTAAATTGAATTCCCTTGTTGATAAGTGGAGAAGTCAATTGAAAGCTATTTTCTCCATAAACTCTTTTTCGTATTTTATAAATACTATCAAATTTCGATAATGCAGATTCATAATCTCCTAACCTTCCTAAAAAAAAACCATCCTTTTGAAGTTTTTCTATAATTAAACTATCCTTCAATGAAATTTTTGAATTTTGATTAAATCCAATTAGCGAAGAATAAAGAAAAATGAATGAGAGAAATATATATTTTATCATTATTAGAATTTCAAAATACTACAGATCAATAATTTGCAAATTATCGAAATTTATTTTCTAATTTTTTCTAAAAAAGGGGGTTACCTTTTATCCTTTTCCGGAATAAACCATCGAACAAGAATAATTAAGGAACCAGTATTAATCATTAAACTCAAAAGTAATGAAAACTTTATTTGCGAACAACGAAACAAAAAATTTTGATTCTTTCTCTTTCGACGTATTACAG
>Ga0209417_1003113_pt1 | contig 23188 bp, 20 predicted proteins | sample RifGroF2_FD_184002 | JGI IMG/M metagenome (GOLD analysis project Ga0209417, IMG submission 184002) | Groundwater microbial communities from Rifle, Colorado, USA - Groundwater F2 (SPAdes) (version 2) | ecosystem: Environmental > Aquatic > Deep subsurface > Groundwater | place: Rifle, Colorado... | reverse complement strand
CATTATTTTTTGCGAGTAATCTTTTTATCACGCACGATAGTGGACCTATGCATTTGGCGAAATTGACTAACGTGCCAATAATAGCACTGTTTGGTCCAACGAATCCTCACGGACGAATTAGTCGTAATTGTAGGAACTTTGTTCCTCTAGAAAAAGTGATGGAAAATATCCATTTTATTTGGGGCGGTAAGAATTTGCCATGTTGTCCGTGTTATGATGGCAAAAACTATGCTAATTGTGCTAATAATATTTGTATAAACTCCATTACTGTCGATGAGGTTTATACTCTAGTACTTGAGATGCTCAGGGTATCGATAATAAATAAAGAAATATCGTAATTTTAGCGAGAATCATTTGTTGATATAAAAATATGTCTAATATTGTAGTTAATACGCGTTGCCTTCGTAGAAAAATGACCGGTATACAAAGATATACCCAGGAAGTTTTACGTCATTTTCCAAAAGAATTTATCAGCATATCACCTCCAGAGAGGTTGTCTAAAAGTATAGTCATGAGTAACATTTGGGAACAATTTTTTTTACCTTTAAGGTTAAAGGGTGATCTTTTATGGTCGCCAGCAAATGTAGGTCCTATTTTGTATAAAAATCAGGTGGTTACAATACATGATATGATGCCGGTGGAATTAAGTGACGATAATCATTTGAATTTTGGTTATTTTTTCTCACATTGGTACAGATATATGCTTCCGAAATTGACTGCTAACGTTAGGCATATAATCACGATTTCTGAGTTTAGTGCCAGCAGAATTATGCATCTTTTGGGTGTTAGTGCTAATAAGATATCGATTGTTCCTTGCGGCATAGATCATAAAATTTTTTACCCACGGTCAGAAAGTGAAATACAGGAATTTATTGACAAAAAAAAATTACCCGGAAGGAAGTATATTTTGTCATTAAGTTCGATATTACCACATAAAAATTTCCAAAGTGTTTTGGATGCGTGGGAAATATTGAGTGGATTATTGCCCGAAGATGTTTATCTTATTATTGCTGGTGGTATACCAAAACATGGGGGTTATAGCATGAATAATATGCCTCAACGTGTGCATTATTTGGGTTATGTTGAAGACAAATATTTGCCTATTTTATATTCGGGAGCTATGTTTTTTGTTTTTTTGTCGCTGTATGAGGGGTTTGGTTTGCCACCCTTAGAGGCAATGGCTTGTGGTACCCCTGTGTTGGCTAGTGATAATACTTCTGTTTCAGAAGTAGTTAGCGATACGGGAATTAAGGTTAATCCCTTGTCCATTAATGATATTGCTGAGAATATGAAGTTACTGGTATCAGATACGGAATTACGTAAAGAATTATCCGTTAAAGGTATTGAGAATGCAATGCTTTATGATTGGAATAAAACAGCTAATCAAGTTTGGCAAATACTGAATAATTTTGTCTAAGAAAATGATACAATTACCCAAAATATCAATAGTAGTTGCTGTTTATAATGGGGCAGCTACGCTTGCTAAATGTATTGAAAGCGTAAAACAACAAAAATATCTGCAAAAAGAGCTTATTATTATTGATGGTGGTTCTAATGATAGCACGGTAGATATATTGCAAGCATATAACAAAGATATTTCCTATTGGGAATCTACAAAAGATCGGGGTATTTATCATGCTTTAAACAAAGGTGTGGCTAAGGCTGGGGGAGACTGGATAGTTATTTTAGGTTCCGATGATTATTTATGGACGGATGATGTTTTAGAAGAGGCTGGGCAGAAACTTATACAAGTTAGTTCGCAGTATTTAATAGTATATGGTAGGGTAGCAATGGTAAATAGAGGCTATCGAGTTATAGCAATGCACGGTGAGGCATGGAATAGCAAAATTAAAAAAGTTTTTTTTACGGAAAAAAATGTTTTTCCGCATCAAGGAGTTTTTCACCACAAAAATTTATTTCAACAATATGGGAATTTTTCAGAAGATTATAAATGCGCAGGTGATTATGAATTTTTTTTGAGGGTTTTAGCAAAAAATAATAGGCAAGCATTATTTTTTGATGATTTGATAGTATCTGGTATGAGAAATGATGGTTTTTCAAACCAAAGAAAACATGCTGTGGAAATATTTTTTGAAGAAATACAAGCAAGAAAAAGTGCGCTTGGTCATGAATTGCCTAAATGTAAATTCTTATATAAACTAATAAGGGTTTGGGTCAAACAATTGCTTGCCAGATCATTTGGTGAACTTTTTGTTGTTTATATTATCATTTTCTATGATAAAATATTTGTTCGCTAGCGTTGTATTAATATCATACCGATAAATTTGTAAAATAATAAAAACTGCAACTTTAAAAAATAAGCAGTTGCTTTGTAATGTAATTTTATTTACATATTTTACTTAAATTTATGGGGTTAGTAATTTATTTTGGTATAAGGTATGGATAAAAATTCTAAAATTTATGTAGCTGGTCATAATGGTCTTGTCGGTTCGGCATTAGCTAGAATTTTGCTATCTAGCGGTTATCTGAATGTTGTAACGCGAAAGCGCGGTGATTTGGATTTGACACATCAATTAGAAACTGAACAATTTTTTGCCGAAGAAAAACCTGATTATGTTTTTTTGGCGGCGGCTAAGGTTGGGGGTATTTATGCTAACAATACTTATCCGGCTGATTTTATTAATATTAATTTAGCCATCCAGCAAAATGTTATAAATGCTGCTTACAATAATGGGGTTAAGCGTTTATTGTTTCTGGGTAGTTCTTGCATATATCCGCGTAACTGTCCTCAGCCGATTAAGGAAGAATATTTATTAACTGGACAATTGGAACCAACAAACCGCCCTTATGCAATAGCAAAGATAGCAGGGATAGAACAATGTTGGGCTTTTAATCGGCAATATGGAACAAAATACTTGGCGGTCATGCCAACCAATTTATATGGTCCAGGCGACAATTATGATTTACTGCATTCACATGTATTGCCAGCGTTAATTCGCAAAATGCATGAAGCGAAAAAAGACAGGTGTTCAGCGGTTACTATTTGGGGAACAGGAACACCGCGGAGAGAGTTTTTATATGTTGATGATATGGCAGATGCTTGTGTTTATTTAATGAGTTTGCCTGATGATAAGTTTAACCAGGTGATAGATGACAAGATTAATCCCCCCCTCTTTAATGTTGGCTGTGGTTCTGATATTGCAATCAAGGACTTGGCGTTACTGGTTAAAGATATTATCGGTTTCTCTGGTGTTATTGATTGGGATACAACCAAACCAGATGGGACACCGCAAAGACTCCTAAATGTTGGAAAAATTGCAAGCTTAGGGTGGGAGTCGAAAGTTGAGTTACATCAAGGAATTGCTGTTACATATAAAGCTTTTTTGGAGAAAAATATTTAGATGAGTGATGAGATTGCTATTAGAGTTAATAATCTAGGCAAATGTTATCATATTTATGATAGGCATTCGGATCGTTTAAAACAATTATTTTCTAAGGGCGGTAAGAAATATTATCGTGAGTTTTGGGCTCTACAAGATATTTCTTTTGAGATAAAAAAAGGTGAAGCTTTTGGTGTTATCGGTAAAAATGGTGCTGGTAAATCAACTTTATTGCAGCTGATTTGTAAAACATTAACGCCAACTACTGGGTCGGTTGAAACACAAGGGAAAATTGCAGCTCTTTTAGAATTAGGCTCAGGATTTAATCCGGAATTTACTGGGCGCGAAAATGTTTATATTAATGGCGCAATTTTAGGTTTTTCTCGTCAAGAAATTGATGATCGATTTGATGAAATTGTGGCTTTTGCCGATATTGGTGATTTCATTGATCAACCGGTAAAAACTTATTCTTCAGGTATGTATGTACGTTTGGCTTTCGCCGTACAGGTTTGTGTGGAGCCGGATATTCTTGTGGTTGACGAGGCGTTGGCAGTTGGAGATATTTTTTTCCGCCAAAAGTGTTATCAGAGATTAAATTTACTGCGTGAAAAAGGCGTGTCGATAGTTTTAGTTTCGCATGGTATGAATGAGGTTGAGCAGTTTTGTCAGCGAGCATTGTTTTTACAGCAAGGGAAAAAGTTTTATTTAGGTCCAGCTGATGAGGCGGTGAGGTATTATTATTTGGCCAAGCATGATAACCAAAATTTATCTGAAGAAGATTCTGCAGTTAGCTGTGTGTTTGGTGAAAAAGAGAGTGATAAGGAGATTGATAAAACTTTTTTTGCTTGGCCAGATACTTCGGCATTTTTAGACTTGATGAATATTTCTCAAATATCTAATAATTACGTCAAATGTACAGGTGTTGCGGTATGTGATCGTGATATGCGAGCATGTTGCTCATTTCAGCAGGGCGATGTGGTCAGTTTTTTTTATGAATTTGAAGCGCTTAAGGATGTTAGCGTTCCTTTGGTTGGGATACTTATTTTAAATGACAAAGGGATAATTGTGCATGGAAAAGGGACTTTGGAATATGGAACCCAAATTCCAATGGTTATAGGTCGAGGAAATAAATGGAGAATTAGGCAAGATGTTTGTCTTGAGATTGCAATTGGAGAATATAGTTTTGAAGTTGGGCTAGGGAAATTAAATATGAAAGATTATGAAAAAAGGCATTGCTATAGTTATGAGGATCTATATTCAAAAGTACAGCACCTATTTCACCTTAATAAGGCAGGATATTTTGCTGTATTGCCACGGATTAAAACAAAACCAGTACAATTATTGCATCATGGAATCGCGAATCTTTCTGGTTCTTGTAACGTAATGTTATTGAGCAATAAATAAATATAAAATATTTTGATGATATTCTATGAAAATAGCTAAATGTTGGTGTGGAAATGAAAAGTTAAAAGTTTTTTCGCAAGATTATTTAAAATGTTGTGAATGTGGAACATTGGTTTCAGTTCTTATGCCAAAGGAGGATTCCGCTGATGAAGAGCAAAAAAAATTATATGATCGCGAATACTGGTTTTATCACCAGGAAAATGATTTAGGATATAAAAATATAACATGTAGAATAAGAAGTGATTTATCTGAAAGATGTCTTTATTGGCTAAAGATTTTGTTAAAATATAAATTACCGTATGCTAAAACTTTAGAGCTTGGTTGTTCTCACGGGGCATTTGTAGCATTATTAAAACAGTTAGAATTCGATAGTTATGGATTAGAAATCAATAAGTGGGTTGTAGATTATGCGAAAAATACTTTTAATATTCCTATGCTATATGGGAATATAGAGAGTCAAAAAATTGAGCCAAAATCCCTTGATGCTATTATTATGATGGATGTACTTGAGCATTTAAATAATCCTATAGAAACTTTAGCACATTGTTCTGCTGCATTAAAGGACGACGGCATGCTATTAATTCAGACACCAGTATATAATGAAAATAAATCTATTAAGTTAATGCAAGAGGAAAAAGATGAATTTTTGAAATTACTACTACCAAAAGAGCATTTGTTTTTGTTTGGCAAGAGAGCAATTAAGAAAATATTTTCAGATTTAGGTATGAAGAATGTTGTGTTTGAGCAAGCTTTTTTTCCAATATATGATATGTTTTTAGTTGCTAGTAAATCGCCATTACCTATAAATACGCAAGAAAATATTGATAAAGTTTTAGGAAAAACATGTGAATCAAGGATAGTGCAGGCATTGTTAGATATTTTTGAACAAAAGAAATTTTTGCAAGATAAACTGCAAGAATCCGAAGTTGATCGAGCAGCTAGGCTTGAAGTTATCAATGACTTAAGTAGAAAATTACAAGAATCAGACATTGATAGAGTAAATAGACTTGAAATCATTGGAAAGCTAAATAATAAATTAAGTAAGATCAAAATATTAAAACGCAGGTAAGACAAATATGGCACGTATAGTTGTAGATTTAACCCCGATTCTACCCGGAGGTGAAAATGGAGGTGCTAAAATACTTGCGATTGAGCTTGTGCGAAATATGGCGCAAATTGCCAGGCAGCATCAATTTGTTTTATTGACAATAGAAAGAAATCATAAGGAGCTTGAGAGTTTAGATACTAAAAATGTAAAAAGAATTTGTATAGATTCTTCTGGTGAGATAGGCGTAACAGAACGTATTGCTCAAATAGCTTTGCTTGGAGTTCCTTTTTATTTGTTGAATTTCTTGAAAAAAACAATTCCAGCATCTTTAAAAGGCAAATTAAAAGTCAAAGCGTATAAATTTATTTCTAGTGTAACTATACGATGTAAGTCTTCAGAAGTTTTAGAAGTAATTAAGGCAGATCTGTTATATTGTCCATTTACAGCTCCATATCATTATTCGAAAAAAATTCCAGTTGTCGCGACTGTTCTTGATCTGCAATATAAATATTATCCAGATTTTTTTTCTGCAGATGATAGATATGTTAGGAATAAAAATTTTGAATTGGCTTGTAAATATGCCAATTATTTGGCGTGTATTTCTAATTTTGTACGTCGGACTGTATTGGATAATTCTAGTTTTGATCCTGATAAAGTAAAAACTGTACATCTTTGTTTAGCAAATAGATTACCAACTTCAAAAAACATATCGAATAAAGATTTATTCTCTAGTATGGGGCTTGAAAAAAATGGATATTTATTTTACCCAGCTAATTTCTGGAAGCATAAAAATCATGAAATGCTTTTTACGGCATTTGGTATGTATAAAAAGCAAAACCAAAAATCACAATTAAAGCTTGTTTGTACCGGAGCACCAGGTGAAAGATTGACATATTTGAAAAATGCAATTACCAAAATGAGGTTAGAGAATCAGGTAATTTTTCCTGGCTACTTATCTGAAAATGATTTTGCGGTGTTATTGTCAGAATGCAAGGCAGTGATTTTCCCTTCTCTTTATGAAGGATTTGGTATTCCAGTTATTGAGGCTATGCGATATGGAAAACCTGTTCTTTGCAGTAATGTTACGAGCCTGCCAGAAGTTGCAGAAGAAGCGGCTTTATTATTTGATCCACGCAAACCACATGAAATATGTTCCGCAATGGAAAGGGTAGAAAATGATCAAGATCTCGTGAAAAAATTGATTATTAATGGTTATAAACAGGCTGAGAAGTTTTGTGATCCGTTAGTTATGGCAAGAGAGTATTTGGAAATATTTAATAAAGCAATGCAAGAAAATAAATATGAGTCCTAGAGTTTCAATTATTACCCCTTCTTATAATCAAGGGAGATTTATAGAGCGCACAATTGAAAGCGTTTTGTCACAAAATATGCCAGATATGGAATATTTAATATTTGATGGCGCAAGTTCTGATAATACATTAGATATATTAAAAAAATATGATGATCGATTGCATTGGGTTTCGGAGAAAGACGGAGGGCAAACGCAAGCTGTGAATAAAGGCATTAGTCAGGCAACAGGTGACATAATTGGATGGTTAAATTCGGATGATATTTATTATCCGAATGCTGTGTCTACGATTTGCGATGTTTTTACAAAAAATCCTGATTTTGATGTGGTTTATGGTAATGCTTATCATGTTGATGGGAATAATAAGATTATTGAAAAATATTATACTGAAAATTGGAATTTAGATAGGCTAAAAGAAGTATGTTACATATGTCAGCCGGCAGTATTTTTTCGGCGCAGTGTTATTGAAAAGTATGGATTATTAGATGAAAGTTTACACTATTGTATGGATTACGAGTATTGGTTGCGTATTGCTGTATGTGGTGCAAAATTCTTTTATTTACCAAATATTTTAGCAGGTTCTAGGTTATATGCTGAAACAAAAACTATGAGTAATCGAGTTGCTGTGCATAAAGAAATTAATGATATGTTGAAAAAAACCTTAAGTAGCGTTCCTGATAGATGGTTGAGTAATTATGCACATGTAAAAATAGAAAAAAAAGGGATAAGTAGAAAGCATAGATCTTATTTTATAGCAATTTTAGTATGGATGATGTTATGTGCTGCTTTAAAATGGAATAGAAAAATTAATAAAAGTTTGTTGGTAATGTGTTTAAGTTGGTTGAAAAAATAAAATATGAAAAATGTAAAATCGCCGATGAAAATAGGTTTTGATGTTAGTCAAACCGGATCTGGCAAGGCTGGATGCGGTTATTTTGCAGATAGTATTATTTGTAGTTTGGCTAAAGTTGATCAAGACAATCAATATCTTTTGTATAAAAGTTTTGGATATCATTATTGTGACTTGTACCATGAAAAAATTAGACATATAAAACAGAAGAATTTTATTGAAGGTTTGCGGCATTTATTGAAAGAGCAGAGTAAAGAATTTTGGCAAACGGCATCTAAAAATATTGAATCTAAACTTGGATTTCCGGATATTATTCATGCGAATAACTTTTTTTGTCCTGATAATTTAAATCGAGCAAAATTAGTTTATACCCTATATGACTTAAGTTTTATAGATAATACTGATTTTACCACTGAAGAAAATCGTCTTGTTTGTTTTGAAGGAGTATTCAAAGCGAGCCTATTTGCTGATTTTATTATCAGTATATCTGAATATAGCAAAAAACATTTTTTAAATACTTTTCCATATTTTAATGAAGAAAATGTGGAAATTGTTTATCCAGCAAGTCGTTTTACATATTCAAAAAATATCTTGCAACCCAAAAGATTAGAAAATCTTAAGCCAGATCAGTTTTGGTTATCGGTTGGAACGATTGAGCCAAGAAAAAATCAAAAACGGCTGATTCTTGCTTATAAAAAACTTAAAATAACACAACGTAATATATTTCCTTTGGTTTTGGCTGGTGGCAGTGGTTGGTTAATGCATGATATTGAGCAATATATTGATGACTTAGGTTTAAAAGAAGATGTTATATTGCTTGGCTATGTTGATGATGAAGAACTACAGTGGCTATATCAAAATTGTTTCTGTTCAATTTATCCTTCATTATTTGAAGGATTTGGCTTGCCAGTGCTTGAAGCTATGTCATTAAAGGCTCCGGTTATTACTTCAAACACAACCTCTATTCCAGAAATAGTAGCAGATTCAGAAATATTAATTGATCCATTAAATTCTGATGCAATATTTGATGCTATGTTACATTTAGCATCAAAAAATAATATTCGGATGGATTTAAAAAATAAAGGTTATGAACGCTCTAAACTTTTTTCTTGGGAAAAATCTGCTCAAAAAATTTTAAATATTTATGAAAAATTAATGGAAAAACAAACAAAACGATTAAAGGGGCATGCTGTAAATAAAACAGCTTTAATTACTGGTATTTGCGGGCAAGACGGCTATTATTTAAGCAACTTATTATCCAATAAAAACTATAAGGTTATAGGACTAGATGTAAAGCAAGCCATTGAGAAACATGGAAATAATGATTTTTTTAAAAATATTGAAATGGTTAGTGGGGATCTTACTGATCTTAATTCAATTTCGGAAATTATTGCAAAATATCGACCAGATGAAATTTATAATTTAGCTTCGCAATCTTTACCAAGTGTTTCATGGGATTTAGCGATTGAAACAGGTAACATAAATGGACTTGGAGCGCATCGTTTATTTGAAGCGGTAAGGCAAATTGTTCCAAATTGCCGCGTTTATCAGGCATCTTCATCAGAAATGTTTGGTAAAGTTTTGGAAACTCCGCAGAACGAAAATACTCCATTTAATCCATCAAATCCTTATGCTGCAGCGAAACTTTATGCGCATAATATAGCTAAAATATATTGCGATACTTATGGAATGTTTATTAGTTGTGGCATTTTATTTAATCATGAAAGTCCACTGCGTCCCCTGAAATTTATATCGCAAAAAATTACTTATGCGGCTGCCTGTTTAAAATTAGGTATACAAACTTCAAGTGCTTTAAATGAATTTGGAGAGCCAATTGTAAACAATGGCAAAGTATATGTTGGTAATTTAGATATAAGTCGCGACTGGGGTTTTGCAGGAGATTATGTAGAAGCAATGTGGTTAATGTTGCAGCAAGAAAAACCCGATGATTTTGTTATTGGTACTGGAAAATTGCGAACAATTCGAGAATTATGCAAAGAAGCTTTTGCTTGTGTAGGGTTGAATTGGGAAGACTATGTGATTGTTGATCCACGCTTATTTCGTCCAATTGAAACAGGATCCACGGTTGCTGATGCAAGCAAAGCTAAACAAATATTAAATTGGCAAGCTGAAACTTCTTTTGAAGAACTAATTGAAAGCATGGTAAATATACATTTAAAAAATTTGGAGGATAGATAATGTTAGATGTAGCAATTGGGATAGTATTTCTATTTTTTGCGTTTGCCATGATAGGATTGGGACCATCTTTGTTTTTTTTTAAAAATGATAAATCTTTGCAGATAATTTATTTTCTTGCTCTTGCCCCTGTAATTGGATTAATACTCACCTCAATTTTTGGAACTTATTTTGTTTTATTAAATTATCAAGTTTCTATATGGGCTGTTTTTTGGCTTTCAGCAAGCGGAATATCTAGTTTAGTTATATTTTTCACCATGCTTGCAAGGTATGAGTTTTCTACTGATAAAAAAACGGTATTAATATTTTACATTGGATTAATTAGCATATTCTTTTTGCTCTTAGCGCCTATGGTTATGGGAGAATTACATTTTACCGTTTTAAGGGGGAATGGTACCGATACTTTTAATTATATGACAATGGCGGGTTATTTATTAAATAAGCCATATTTTTGGATTACGCAAGCAAGCAATAAAGAGCTTATTGATGCTCACCCTTCTTATGTTTTGGCTAAAGAGTTATTAACCGAACGTTGGACAACATCAATGATATTGGCATGGTGTTCGAAAATTGTAAATATTCCTATTTATAGGCTTGAGTACGGCTTTACAGCATTATTTTTCACATTCTTATATTGTTGCACTTTTATATTTTCTACCTTGCTTAAAATACCACTAAGATACGTACTATTGTTATCTATAGCTGTATGTGTAGGTTTTTGGGCGCAAGTTGTGCTTGATATTAGAGCGATGTCACAAATATCAGCACTGCCTTTAGTGGTGTTAGTTGGTATTTTATTAGTTAGAATAGATGTTAATAATAAAGACAGATGTATTGGTGAAAGAGTTTTGTTTGGTCTTACTATTGCCGCTTTATTTTTTTTATATGCAGAAATTGTTCCGACAGTAATATTTGGAGTGTTCATATATTGGCTAATTGGTTTTTACCATAAAGAATATAGTGTTGAGAAAATTAAAAAATATTTTTTATCAATTTTAATAGCATTTATAGTTTTTTTACCGCTTGCTGGGCATTTATTCAATTTTTTTTTAAAGCAAATACATTTGGCAACATCATTTAAAAATGATTGGTATAATGCTTATTTCCATTGGTTATATTCACAGCCAATTAATGGTTTTTGGGGGTTGTGTAAATTACAGTTACCGAAAGATTGGTTTTTACTTAAAGTAATTTTGTTAACATTAGCGGCAGGTTTGTCTATTGTTTTATTTTTTATATTTATAAAAACAATTTTCAAAATATTTTTTAAAAAAAGCAAAAGTCCTGTTTCTCATGTGGTTTGTGTTGCTTTTTTTTTGGCGATATTTTTTGAATTTGTTTTTCTTTTTTCAAAAGGTCAGTTATGGGCAGCTGCAAAGTCTTTAACATATGGTTACCCTTTTATAATGATGATTATAGTATTGGGGGTGTTTACTAAAGAGAGTTGTGTTTTTGTTGAGCTAAAGCAGCATTTTTTTAAAATATGTAAAATTGCTATAGCATTGTGGTTGGTTTTACAATGTAGTTTTGGTATATATAGAGTACTAGTTGTTGCATATGGTGCTATCCCTTCTTATATCTCTAATCATGGTTATTATCTTCAGCACGATTGGAATGTAGATTCGTTCTTGAAATACATAAAAAAAAATAAAATAAATTCGTTTGGTATATGTATTAAAGATCCATGGATTTATGAATATTTTGGATTTGTTTTTGGCTATGATATTCACTTGGTAAATTTGTGTAGATTGCAAGATCGTAATGGAAATGTGATTAACATACAGGAAATAAAAAAATATCCTTCTCATATTCTTCTAAAAAAAGGATCTTTTTGTAGTGATGGCAAAATTCTTGAAGTAGAAAATACTGAGTATGAATTAATTAAATATTCTAAAAATTTCGAAAATTGTATTAAACAAACTAACAATCGTTAAATCAATAAAGTTTTATGGCTAATATTTTATTTTCATTTTTAATTTTGTTGATTTTTTCAATAAATGGATATTGGCTTTATTCAATATTAGGAAGACCTGGGAGAACCATTTTAGCAAGTTTTGTTTTAAGCGCTTGGGCTGGAGTAATTTCATTGCTTCTTATCTCTACCAATTTGTACTCTTTGTTTAAAAATATTCCAGCACATATTTTAGCATTTCCAATAGTTATATGCTTTGCTTGTATATCGATTATTGCATTTTTTATTCATCGACAAAAGCCAGAGAAACTACGTTTTAATTGGTCGATATTTTTGGTCGTTTTGGTATCATTTAGCGCTATAGTTTTTATTTCACTACCATTTTTTGAAAAAACATCACTTGTTGTTTTTTATAGTAATAATGGTGAATATGCCAATTATATATTGATTTCAGATTTTGTTCAGCACTATGGTTACAATGCAACGCCATCATTTTTTAATTTTACTACGCATTCTAGAGAATGTGTAGTAGGACTATTAGGATCTATATTCTCAACTATATTTTATAAATCAGCCATTTTTATTATTCAGCCGTTGTCATACGCTTTTGCATGGTTATCATTTTTAAGTTTAGGAGCTATTTTGTTGGAACTTGAACAAATCAAGACACCAGATAGTTGGCTTAGAGGAGTAATGCTTAGTGTATTTATTGCAGCAATATTCTCATCTGCAAATTTTCAATTTTGGACCATGTCGTTTTTATCGCACTACCTTAATCAAACATTGATTCTTGGTGCTATTCTTTTTTTTATATCAATTCTTACCGAATATAAAACCAATATTTTTAGAAACAGTTTTTTTCTGGGACTATTTTTTGTTACTACAGGATGTGCTTATCCAGAACAAATTATTCCTACAGCCATAATTGTTATGGGGATGTTTCTTCTTTTTTCACCAAATTTTTCTTTTGAAACACTTAAGAGAAGAATAACAGCAATCATTGTTGCTGTTATTATCACTCCTATTGTAGGCAATGTATTTTTTTACAATATAATGTACGTTTATATGAATTTTTTTAAAGCGGTCGCTTTAATTCCAAATAGTTCTGGTTGGGATATATACGGACCAACAGCTAAACCGTTAACTCTTGTTAGCAATTTTTTTGGGTTAAGCAACATTTTTTTGATCAATATTTCTGCGTCAAAAATCGCTTTTTTTTGTCTTATTTCGCTGCTTTTATTAGCGTTATTGATATCTATTTTTATTATTTTTTCGAAAAAAACAGATTTTTCTAAAACTATTCCAATGCTGTTTGTTGGGTATACTGTTGTATCAATATTTTTTCTTTGGTTCCTTCATTATAGGCACTACCCATCGAACTATATAGCGGTGAAATTTATAGTTGGTTGGATTTGGATTGCTTATATTGGAATGGGGTATGCCATCGGAACTATCAGGTCAGATTTATCAAAATATATTGTTACTATATTAGGTTTAATCTTATTAATTGCTGCTGTAGAACAAAGTTATATTTATGTGTATAATATGCGTCAAAATTCAAGAGAAACTCTTTTTAGCGAGTCTGAAATGATTCAAATTAATAATTTAACAAAGGGAGAGATTCCGTTAATTATTTCCACTACCTCGGCTGCTCCTGGAATGCCTATTTTTAATTTGTATGGCAGTTTGATGATATTGAAAAATAATTTTTGGCCAAAGCTTTTAAACGTTCCTAATAATAATAGGATAATTGGGGTGCTTGAGAAAACTGCTGATATGGGTGCTTATAGTAATTTTAGTTTTCTTTTGATTATTGGTCCTGGTCATGCAGAATGGGGCCTATCAAAAAATAACGCAAGCATGTTCAAGACAATCTATATGGGCAATAGTTTTAATTTATTAAAAAAATGATTGAGTAATAATTATATTGCTATTTAATTAAATGAGGGATTGTTGTTTACTCTTGTTATAACAAAGGGTTTATGATACATTTTTATAATATCTAATTTGCCCATGGCTTGTATAGGTAAATTTAAGATGAAAGTTTAGGAACTTAGGTTTTTTTGAGTGTAAACTAACGCGCGTGATATTTAAGGAAAGGGAACATTTTACATACGAAACCAACTATCGCATTGCCTTTCCTGTGAAAGATCGAAAAAAGGGGGGGGAATGGAAGTAAAGCAAATAGATGAAGAGATAGATAGAAGAAGTAAGGCAGAAGAGGAGTGTGAAGTATAGCTTGAGCAAATAGGCTGTGTTAAAAAGACGATATTAAGATGGATAGTAAGGATATTTAAAAAACTTAGGTGGATAAAGAAATAACTATGGGATGGTGAATTTTGACCAAATAGTTGTAATGTTGTTATTGTCGATGAAAGAAAAAATTGGGAAGCAATCGAAAAGTACAGTATATAAGGAGGCAAGGAAAGAGTTCGAAAATAAATCGGTTGCATTTATTCTTAATGCTAGATGATTTGTCACAAAGATTTTTATTAGTATTATAGTTAAAATTAATTGTTTAGGAACATTTGTTATATGAATATTTTTTACGAAAAAATATATATCTTTGCAAAGCAAAATAGGCTAGCTATATTTTTTATTTTTTTGATATTTTTTGCTTTTATCTATTTATATTTTTCTACGCAAGGAACTTATGTGTTACACGAAAATAATCAAGGGACATATTATAATTGGTTAGCTCAGCAGTTTTATTTAGGTCACGTAGGAGTCCCTTATTTGCCTGGACAATATGTTGGAGATTTCAGTCATTACAAAGGAGTTAGATATTTATATTTTGGGCCACTGCCTGCTGTAATTCATTTTATATACCTAAAGATTGTAGGGAGAATTATATATGGGAGTATACTAACCTACATATTTGCATTATTGAATTTGCTAGCCTTTTGGCTGATCATTATAAAAATAAAAACCACCTATTTCCAAAAAAAGTCACTGTTACCCGAAGGTATACTTTTCATGTCTTATGCCATTGGACCATTGATGTTCTGCATGGGGCGACCGTTTGTTTATGAAGAAGCTATAATAGTTGGTTCGACCTGTGTGTTATTTAGCTTATACTTTGCTTTGCTTGCATTTATAAATGAAAATAAAATTATAAATCTTTTAGTTAGTAGCGTTTTCTTATCTTTTGCATTTTTATCTCGTATTACCTTGGTTATGTATGGAATAACAACTTGTATATTGGCTGTAACAAGCACTTTTAAAAAAATAAATCAACATAAACAAAAGCGGTACAAAACTATAAGTATTATTGTTTTTTTTATTCCAATATTAATTGGCGCTAGTGCTTACTCTATATATAATTACAACCGTTTCGGTAGTATTTTTGATACCGGTTTCAATCATGTGTCATCGGGTATTCCAGAAGAAATAACCAGATTTAGTATAGGGAAAGGAACATCGTTCAAATATATACCTTACAACGCTTATGAATACTTTATTGCTTGGCCACGTATAGGCTTTCATCCAACCGATAACTTATATAATAGGTTTGTAAATGTAATTGGTGATTTCCCCAAACTAACCTCAAGCGAATATACATCTTCCGTATTTTTAAAAAGCCCTTTATCTCTTTTTGCCTTATATTTAATAATATTGTTTTTAATGAGAAAAATACAATCTAAAGATTTAAGAATAATATCTGCCAGTGTGCTTTTAGGGTTTATTGCTGTAACTTCACCACTACTATTTCTTATAGGGAACGCCAAAAGATATACCCAAGATTTTTTTCCAGCACTAATGATTCTCTCCTATATTGCTCTGTCATTTTTTTATAATAAAGTAGCAAGTAAGAGACACAAAACATTGCTAGCGATTGTTCTAATATTAACTCTTATTTACTCTTTTGGGCAAAATGCACTAACAACCTGTATGTTCTGTCATATCGGAAAAATGGAGCGTTGTTTGAATATATATAATAAAGAATTTATTGAAAGAAGTTGAAATTGTTAATCAATATACCATGCAGCAAACAAATATAAATAAATTTAAGTTTTAAAATATTTATTTGATATTAATTAAGAAAATGGGCTATCAAAAAAAAATATGCAGAAACAAATATCCATTGTAATCCCTGTTTATAAAGAGTCTTTGAATATCAAGCCATTTCTTGGACGTTTGGAACCAGTTTTGTTAAAAATGGACGTACATTATGAAATAATCTTTTGTTTGGATCCTTCCCCAGATAGCACAGAACAAATTATTCAGCAAGAAATCAATCGCAATCCAAATATTAAACTTGTAGTGTTTTCCCGTCGTTTTGGTCAGCCAGCGGCAACCATGGCGGGAATTTTAATGTGCAAAGGTGAGTCTTGCGTAGTTATTGATGTGGATTTGCAGGATCCGCCTGAACTAATTGAGGATATGTATGACAAGTTACAGGAAGGTTACGATGTTGTTTATGCAAAGCGTAGTTCTCGTAAGGGAGAAACTCTGATAAAAAGATTTGTTTCGTATTTTGGATATAAAGTAATTGCAAAGTTAAGTGAAGTACAGATCCCGCCCAATACAGGTGATTTTCGTATTATGTCGCGCAGAGTTATTGAAGAATTGAGGAAACTAAGCGAGACACATGGTTTTTTACGTGGTTTGGTTGCTTATGTGGGATTTCGTCAAACGTTTATTGAATATGATCGAGATATTCGATTTTCAGGAAAAGGGAATTATAATCGTCTTTTTGGTTCATTAAAGATTGGTTTAAATGGTCTTATTAGTTTTAGCAGCCGTCCTTTGCAGTTGATGTCAATTGCGGGAGCTTTGCTGGCGGGATTTAGTTTTTTAATCGGGGCATGGTATGCTGTACAAAAGATTATTGGTATAGTTCTATCCCCTGGATTATCTACAACAGTTTTAGTAGTGACGTTTTTTGCTGGTGTCCAATTATTATGTTTAGGGTTAATGGGCGAGTATATTGGGCGCATTTATGATGAAGTAAAAAAACGACCGATGTTTATAGTTGATCGCGTAATTGATAATGAAAAGACAAGTTAAAAAATTGATATATCTTCTAGATTTTCGTGTCTTAGGCATATATTTGGTAATTGGAGGCACTACTGCTGTTATTAATTTTTCAATATTTACTTTTTTGTGGAATTTTGAGCATATAAACTACCAAGTTTCCATATCTATATCTTACATCCTATCGGTAATTTTTCATTTTACGGCTAACCGTAGATTTACTTTCAAGAGTCATGACCGCAATTTATACAAGCATCTAGCTAAATATTTAGCAATGGTTTTAATAAATTATCTGATTACTTTGTTAGTGATGCACATTGCGGTTGAAATATTTAAACTTTCACCCTATATTGGCGTAATTGCATCGATTGGAACCACTGTTGGTGTAGGTTATTTTTTAGCAAGATTTTGGGTATTTATTTAGGAAAATTAACGATGAAATGTTTTGTCACCGGCTGTGCCGGATTTATTGGAAGTAGCATAGTTGATCGTTTATTACAAGCGGGGAATTCTGTTGTCGGCTATGATAATTTTTCTAAAGGATTAGAAAGATTTTTGGAATTGGCTCAAAAATCACCGAAATTTCAATTAATTAAAGGTGATTTACTGGATCAAAAATTGTTAAATGATTCGATGAAGGATATCGATGTAGTTTTTCATCTTGCCGCTAATGCTGATGTACGTTTTGGCGTGGAGCATCCTGATAAAGATTTGCAACAGAACACTATAGCTACTTTTAATGTATTAGAAGCGATGCGGGCTAATAATGTAAAACGCATTGCTTTTTCTTCAACCGGTTCTGTTTATGGCGAAGCAAAAGTTATTCCTACCCCAGAAGATGCTCCTTTCCCAATTCAAACTTCTCTTTATGGGGCATCAAAATTAGCCGGAGAGGGTTTGATCGCCGCATATTGTGAAGGCTTTGGTTTCCAAAGTTATATTTTTCGTTTTGTTTCAATTTTAGGAGAGCGTTATACACATGGACATGTTTTTGATTTTTATAAACAATTATTAGAGCATCCTGCCGAATTGAATATATTGGGTAATGGAAAACAAAGAAAATCCTATCTTTATATTCAGGATTGTATTGATGCGATATTTTTTGTTTTAGAAAATGCGAAAGAAAAGGTGAATATTTTTAATTTAGGTACAGATGAATATTGCGAAGTAAATAATTCTATCAATTGGATTTGCGAACACCTAAAATTATCACCAAAATTAAATTACTCAGGTGGTGAGCGTGGTTGGATTGGGGATAATCCTTTTATCTTTTTAGATTGTTCTAAATTACGCAAACTTGGCTGCAAGCCAAAGCTTACGATTCGCGAAAGCATCATCAAAACCGTTGATTTCTTAAAAGAAAATACTTGGGTTTTTGAGGATAGAAAATGAAAGTTGGCGTTTTTGGATTATGGCATCTTGGGTGTGTAACAGCAGCATGTCTTTCATCAGTAGGACATGATGTTATTGGTTATGATCCTAGTATAGAAAATATAATAAAACTTCAAAGCGGAGAGCCACCCTTATTTGAGCCAGGATTGGCTGAGTTAATTGCTCAAGGGATAAAAAACAATAAATTAAAATTTTCAAGTAATTTCAGTGAGTTATCGCAAGTTGAAATTGCCTGGATAACTTTTGATACACCTGTCGACGAAAACGATAATGCCGATGTTGATTATGTTAAAAATCAAATTATAAGTATTTTTCCTTTTTTGGCGAATAATGCATTGCTGTTAGTTTCATCCCAGCTTCCAGTTGGAACCATGAAAGTTTTAAGAGAAGAATTCAAGAAAAAAAATCCAAGCAGCAATTTGGATTTTGCTTATTCACCAGAAAATCTTCGCTTAGGAAAAGCAATCGATATTTTTTTACATCCTGATCGCGTGGTAATTGGGTGTGATGCTGAAAAAGAGAAAATCAGATTTCAACAACTTTTTAAAAATATCACAAATAATATTATTTGGATGTCGGTTGCTTCAGCCGAAATGACTAAACACGCATTAAATGCATTTTTAGCAACGTCAGTTGTCTTTATTAATGAGCTAGCAGTTCTTTGTGAAAAAGTTGGCGCAAATGCAAGTGAAGTCGAATTAGGTTTGAAAAGTGAAGCAAGGATTGGCCCAAAAGCTTATTTGCATCCTGGTGGGGCTTTTGCTGGGGGGACGTTAGCTCGTGATGTTACTTTTTTGCAAAATATTAGTGATGAAAAATTAGTCCCGACAAAATTATTTTCAGCTATTTTAGAAAGTAACCAAATTCATAAACAATGGGCTTTTCGAAGAATTATTGATTCTTTAGGTGATATTAAAGGAAAAACTATTGCTGTATTGGGATTAACTTATAAGCCCGAGACAAATACTTTAAGAAGATCGGAATCTATTGAAACTTGTCGGCTTTTATCTAATAGTGGTGCGAATGTTAGTGCTTTTGATCCGGCTTTGAAAGAGTTGCCATTGGAATATCAAAATTTTATTTCTCTAAAATTAAGCATAAAAGAAGCGATTGCGAATGCAGATGCAGTAATTATTTCTACTCCTTGGCCTGAATTTCTTAAAATTGAGGCGGATGATTTTGTTAAATATATGAATAAGCCGTTAATTTTTGATGTTAACGGGTTTTTAAATAAAATTTTCAATAATGATAATAGAATTAAATATTATTTCGTGGGGAAAGGGGTATGAAATTACAAGGAAAACGAGTCGTTATTACCGGGTCTAATCAAGGCTTTGGCTTTGCGGTTGCCAAAATGTTTATAAGTGAAGGAGCAAGTGTATTGCTCTGCGGTCGTGATCAGAAATTACTTGAAAAAGCTGAGTCTGATTTAAAAGGCTTGGCAAAAGAAGGGGTTGATGTTTACGCAGAACAAGCGGATGTGTCTAAATTAAGTGATAATGAAAAATTGTTGCAATCAGCGATTGATGATATGGGCGGGGTCGATGTATTAGTTTTGAATGCCGGTGTATATGGGCCTAAAGGATCGATAGAATCTATTGACTGGGAAGAATGGTCCAAAGCAATCGATATTAATTTAAAGGGCGTGGTTATGGCGTGTCATGTATTTATGCCATATTTAAAAAAGCAAAAACTTGGAAAAATAATTATTCTATCTGGTGGTGGGGCGTCAAAACCTTTACCTTTTTTAAGTGCTTATGCCGCATCTAAAGCTGGAGTGGTCCGATTTGGAGAAACGATTGCTGAAGAATTAAGAGACTTTAACATAGATGTAAACATGGTAGCTCCTGGAGCCTTGAACACAAGGCTTTTAGATGAAGTTTTGGTAGCAGGACCAGAAAAAGTAGGTAAAGATTTTTATAATAATTCGATAAAACAAAAAGAACAAGGCGGGTCGCCACCAGAGCAAGGAGCCGCGCTGTGTGTTTACTTAGCATCAGAACAAAGCAATGGCATCACGGGCAAACTAATTAGTGCGGTATGGGATCCATGGGAAACGCTGCATGAAAAAATAGCGGAACTTGAAAATTCTGATATCTACACATTACGACGCATTGTTCCTAAGGATAGAGGCAAAAACTGGGGAGATAAATAAGCATGAATGTTGTAATTATTGGTTGTGGATTGATCGGTAACAAAAGGGCAAAAAATTTGGCAGGATGCAACTTGGTTGCTTGTTCCGACCTAAACATGGATCGCGCAGAAACTCTGGCAAAGCAATTTAATGGCTGCAAAGCTTTTTTTAATTGGCAAGAAGCTGTTTCGTTATCTAATGTAGATATCGTCATTATTGCAACTGATCATCGTTCATTACCTCTAATTGCTTTAGCTGCAGTTGAATCTCATAAACATGTTTTAATTGAGAAACCCGCCGCGCGCAGATCAAATGAACTAGAACATGTAATAGAAATTGCTAATAAAAACAAAGCGTTAGTTCGGGTGGGCTTCAATCATAGGTATCACAGAGCTTTTGTTAAGGCGCGGGAACTGGTTGATGCTGACGAACTTGGAGAATTGATGTTTTTGCGTGCAAGGTATGGTCATGGAGGGCGCATTGGTTATGACAAAGAATGGCGGGCAAAGCCGGAATTGTCGGGCGGAGGAGAATTAATTGATCAGGGTATGCATTTGATCGATTTAGCGCGTTGGTTTTTGGGTGATTTTACGGAAGTCGAGGGTTTTGCTCATACGTATTATTGGGACATGCCGGTTGATGATAATGGATTTTTATTGCTCAAAACCCAAAAAAAGCAAGTAGCTTTTTTGCATGCGAGTTCTTCGGAATGGAAAAATCTTTTTTCTTTTGAGCTTTACGGCAAAAAAGGTAAAATCGATATCAGTGGTTTAGGCGGTAGTTATGGAGTTGAGCGTGTAACGTTTTATAAAATGTTGCCCGAAATGGGTCCCCCGGAAACGTTTGCCTGGGAATATCCTATGGCAGATAATTCTTGGGAAGTTGAATTTGCCGAATTTTTGGAAGATATCAAGCTTGCCCGTCAACCTGCTGCAAATTTACTTGATGCCTATCAAGCATTAAAAATTGTTGAAAAAATCTACAATAATTATAGTTATAACTATTAGGGTCTGTCGTCAATTAAAAATTTAGGTTATTATAACGGAGGTTATAGCAAAGAAGGAGTAAATAATGCATCGCCACGAATTGACCGATGAACAGTTTAATAAAATAGAACATTTTTTACCCGGTAGAAAAGAACACGTAGGAGTGACGGCAAAAGATAATAGAGCCTTTATTAGCGGTAAAATTAGCCTCAGCTATTATAATATTGATGTGTTAATTGACGACAGACCCTAGTTATGATTTCTCGCTAAGGATAAATATTTGCGGACCATATTTTTTTGAAGATAAAAAATATAATAGAGCATATGCTGTCGTGAACTTCACCCCAGTCAAAATAAAGTCCACGGGATTGCCCAATCATCTACCATGCAATGAATTTTTGTAGACAACTCTTCGACAGATCTACTCAACGCTTCATTAGTAGGACTTTCTTTATTTTTTTGCGTAACAAATAGTATTTGAAAATAATTTATGGTATTTGATTTTAATATTTATTGGTTTGAACCCAGCCTTTATTAACATAGGCCAAATATCTTTTTTATTATAGTACATTTTGTGATCATTGATTTCATCAATTGGGGATAAATTTAGTTTGAAAGCAAGAATTTCCAAAACAAATTTACCTAGCCAATTTGGGACATTTAAAATCAGTACTCCATTATTAGCTAAAATTCTGCAAATGTCTTTTAAAGTTTCGTTAGGATTTGACAAATGTTCTAAAACTGAATTCATAATAATTAAATTAGCTGACGATGTTTCTAAATCTGATAATCCTTGGTTAAGGTTTTTTTCAATGATTTTTATATTGTTTAAATTGGGATTTATTTTCAAATCAACGCCAACTAAATTTTCGGTGTATTTTGCTAATTGTTGAAGAAGAGTTGCATGAAATCCGCATCCTATATCAATAATTGTTTTGGGAAGATTTTTTTTAGCGAAATAAATAATTCTTCGATTTGATAGGTAAATGCCAAACTTATCTATAAAGGTTAATTGATGGTTTTCACCAAATGAATGTTGTCTCATTTTCGTGGGATTTTAAAAATTTCGTTAATAAATGTGAAGAAGATTGTTTGAAATCCAAAAAGCATAAAGGTTATCCCTATAATCCCAAAAGTGGAAATAGATTCCAATGTAAAATGTTGTTTATACCAATAGTAAAGTAAAAATATGTTGAAAACAATTCCTAAGATTATTAAAAGTATGCCAAGAATCATGCCGCGATCATAGGTTAAATTTTTGCTAATAAATGCAATTAAGCGGTCTTTATAATATTTATTTAAATCGCTAAAAGCTTTGGAAATAAACCCTAATTGAATTACTAAATAACCAATAGTAAGTAAAGTTGATCCCAATAATGTAAAATGTAATCTAAAATGATTTATAAGGTTTAAAGCAGTTACTAAAAGAATAATTACTCCTATAATAAATAAAGAGAACCCTGGGATAAAGAAAATAAAATTAGGTGCATAAAGCAACATTATTTTAAGATTTATCCAACCCGCATACCACGGAGAAAACCATCCTATCCTCTTGTGATGGCTTACTCTACCTTTCCTATCTTTGTAAAATCTGATGGGAATCTCAGCAGTCCTTAGCTTTATTTTTTTCGCCTTCAAC
>Ga0209417_1003110_pt1 | contig 23204 bp, 20 predicted proteins | sample RifGroF2_FD_184002 | JGI IMG/M metagenome (GOLD analysis project Ga0209417, IMG submission 184002) | Groundwater microbial communities from Rifle, Colorado, USA - Groundwater F2 (SPAdes) (version 2) | ecosystem: Environmental > Aquatic > Deep subsurface > Groundwater | place: Rifle, Colorado... | reverse complement strand
TCTTTATACTTGGTAATCATCTCGGCAGATAAAAACGATTTATCAAGCAAGTCAGATGCTTTATGTGCCTCTCGTTTGAATCTGGTTAATATTCCGGCTATCTGTTTTTCAGATAATCCCATTCCCTTGCCCAGCTGTACAAAGTGCTCCCATTTAAGCCTCTTTTTCTTCCCGGATAAAGTAAGCGCAAGCTCTTCTTCGTCTTTAGGAATCAGTATTGAAACATTGACTAAATCATATGCAGGCGATAATACCCATCCTGATTTGCTCTCTATCATTGAAAAATTCTTTAGATGCATGTCATTATTGCCGGTGAGGAAAGAAAAGAGAGCCAGTTCCAGATATAAAATTTTATCAAGCAATGTGTTGGAGGAGTAGGTGCCAATAGTTTTTCCCACCTTTTCCATTGAGCTTTTATATTTGTCAAATGCTTCGGTAATCTGAAACATATCAATCATGTGAATCTTCTCACCCGATTCAGTTCTGTCAACCCGTTTGGTAATGTAGGAAAGCTCGCCGGATGCTAGCTTTATCAGAGAGGATGGAGCCACTTTTATGCCGAATGCCTGGGCAATCCGCATAGTTACATGTTCGTTCTGCGGCATCTCAGGAAAGCGTCCGGCAGGTGGTTTAAAAATGTACTGTCCGCCTAACGCCCCCACAACAGTAAGCCTGGCGGGTGATCTCTCCATCGCTCCGCGAACTATTGACATTGACAGTTTCGCCTGAACACCGGGAACAGCAATACTCCGCTCCACAATGTTTTTAGCGAGCTCGTCCATCTGGTTAAGAGAATACTTTATCACAGGGGGAGTTGATGTTCCAAAGAATTCCAGTGAGCATTTTTCATGGAAATCAAGGCCTGCCTCAAGTAGCTTATAACAATACAAGCATCTATTCTCCATCTTTTGCTGATATTGGTTCAACACTTACTGCTCCTATGCAGTTCCGGCAACATGCCAGCAACAATCCCATCCTGTCTGCCTTGTTGATTTTCCAGCTTTCAGAGGCTATGTTCAACAGCCAGCCCTCCGGAATGAGCCCTTCAAAAAATGGGAAGAGGCGCTTATCTGTATATGGGATGAATGTCACGGGCATTGTGAAGGTGATGAATTTTTCCGGGTGATTTGCGACATATTTCTCATCATAGCAGAATACATATTCGCCATCATCTGTCTCAGTCAGGATGCCGGCAAACAGCTCTTTGTAATATACTTTTCCTTCTCTCATTCGCTTAAGTCTTTACATTTAACCGGACCTAGTTCGTGACCAAACATCTTTAGAACATGGTTCACCTTATCCATATTCAGATTTGTTTTACCCTGCTCAATTTTGCGAACCACTGTCAGAGCTACACCAGATCGCTCTGCAAACTCCTCCTGAGTAAGGTTAACCTCTTTTCTTCGCTCTTTGACAAATTCCGAAACTCGTTTCATTATATGCTTTTGAATATAATTATATGCAAATATATAAAATTATATGCAAATGAATATATTTACACCATTAATTTTTAATTTATATCTATTTGCATATAGTACAAATGCCAGCAGGGAAGTAATCATGAAAGCCTGTTTTACAAAAGATTATTTATTATATTTATGGTAAAAATTATAGACTTAAATTATGCAGTGTCAATATCGAGTATTAGAAGTGCGGGAAATAAAGAGGATTATATTTATTTCTATGATCATAGCTATAAGCTTGGGTTTTATTGCTGTATTATTTGAATTGAGACTATTTAACCTTATTGCTTTTCTTGGTCCGGCATTTATAATAATCCAGAAATTCAGCACAATATATTTAATTGACACAGACAAGATGACACTCTCTGTCAATCTGGGTAAAAAAGAGTGGCGAAGAGTAAATCTTGGTGATATCTCCAAGATGGAAATTCATCGCAAGAAAAATGGGAAAATCAAAAAGATAAACCTTCGTAATTCATCTAACCTCTTCTTTACCGCTGAGCCAGCCAGGGGTGATGAATTTGCCGCTCAGATAAAGAAGCTAATTCCTGAAATCAACACTGAAGAGCATAAGGCCAAATGGCACAGTTGATTTCGTAAAAAAAAGCAGGCCAATCTGACCTGCTTTTTTTGTACCCGGAGCCGGGATAACACCTACCAAATATCAGAAAACAAAAACAACTAATAATAATGTATATCAGATATATATATTTTCTTGTTCTTACCGTAATAGCCCTTATTTTCCTATTTTTTCGCAATCTTTGTCCCTATTTTGTCCCCCGTATAAAAATTAATTATTACCTTTGTAAACAACCGAAAACATAGGTAAGAATATCCCTAAAAGGTAGTACTATGAGAAAAGGGACAAAGAAAAATAATGTTACGCTACGGGAAAAACCATTGGCAAATGGGAATATATCCCTCTATCTCGATATTTACAGGGATGGTGTGAGGGTCAAAGAGTACCTAAAACTATACATTGTTGAAAAGCCTAAATCGACAGCAGAGAGAGCCGAGAACAAAGAAACGCTGCGACTTGCCGAAGAAATCCGTACCGCCCGACAGAGTGAACTCAATCACTCTGCATTCGGGCTTGTTAGCCCTGTGAAGCAAAGGGTATATCTGTATGAGTATTTTGAAAACTACATTGCTGCATATACGAAAAAGGATATACGAATGATTATCGGAGCGTTTGAGCGCTTTAAGTCATTTATGGAGAAAGAGAATCCCTATCGAAAACAAAAGATGAAGTTCGATGAACTTACCCCCGACATCATTAGGGGATATGTTGACTACTTGCAGGCTAATTCGGTTGGAGAGGGCGCATTGGGCTATTACCAACGATTTAAGAAAGTTATAACCCATGCGGTAGATAAAGGCGTAATATTGCGAAGCCCTTGTAATGGCATTCGTTGTATAGTCGATGAAAACAGCCTGAGAAAAGATGTATTAAGTCTTGAAGAGATACAGATATTGGCACAAACCCCATATCAAAATACGGAGATAAGACGGGCTTTTCTCTTTTGTTTGTATGCCGGATTGCGTTATTGTGATGTAATTGACCTAAAATATAGCAATGTCGATTATTCAGGCAAGCGCATAAAATTTGAACAGGCAAAAACGAAAGGGCATTCTAAAAATTCTATTGTGATAATTCCGCTTAGCCAAACTCTGTTTACTCTGATAGGAGAAAAACCGAATAAAGACAAGTTTATATTCGATTTACCAAGTCATACAGGTTGTCTGAAAGCGTTGCGGACGTGGGTTGCGCGTGCCGGGATTGACAAGCACATCACATGGCATTGCGCTCGCCATTCGTTTGCGGTCAACTTGCTCGGAGAGTGCCAAACCGATATAAAAACCGTTGCCTCTCTACTCGGTCATAGCGGTTTGAAGCATACGGAGAAATACACTCGAGCTGTCGACGCACTAAAAGAAAAAGCAGTAAATGCGTTACCCGAAATAAAATTTAATTAAAATATTAATATGGCACGTAGTGAAATAATTTTTGATAGATGGGATCATACGCAAAGTACAACATGGCCATTTCAGGTGTATAAAAAATATAACGAAGAATTAAGTAATTTTATATGGGCAAACGACCCTGTTCATGGATATGTAATTTCTACTTTGAGTAGTTCAGGGGCTGAATTTACTGATTCACCTCTAAAATATTTTAAGTTTTCAAAACCGAATCATAATTTTCAAGACATAAAGGCTTGGTCTAGCTCAAATAAACAATTGAATAAATGGTTGCTGCTTAATTCTATTATGGCTCTATCTTCTAACTTTGAAACATATTTGAGTTCTGTCATTTCCTTGTCTATTGAATCGGATCCAGGTATATTGCTTGGAGCTTCTAAGTCAATAGATGGAACTATTTTATTGAAAAAACAGCCATTAAGTAAACAGATATACGAAAATAAAATTGAATCGTGTACTAAAGGAACATGGGGTACTAGATTAGCTGGATTTAGAAATTTATTTGGAACTGCACCACAAAAAATGATAGATGAGATAGGCTCATTGGATAAAATTAGAAACATACGCAATAATGTAGGGCACGCATTTGGGCGAGATATTAAGGAAGCTCACAATTTTGTAGTTAATAAAATACGTCCTATGGAAACAATTGGATTGGATAGAGTTATTAAATATTTAAAAATAACATATGACGTGGCAAAAAGTATAGATTCTTATTTACTAAACAATCATATAGGTGAATTCCAAACAATTTTGGCCTACCATGATTTGTATCAAAGGCTAGACAAAAATATACATATAACGAATCGTGCGAATAGTTTTAAAAAACATTATGGACCTATCGATAGTTTGGTGGGGAAAAAATTTTGCAAGGGTCTAGCTTGCTATTATGAAAGTATTTAAAGCATCTAAAAAAACAACTATTTTAACCCTCTCCCATGAATAAATTAGAATCAGTGGTTGACAGCGTTCAACAATTTGCAAACCTTTGTATTCGCAGGGAGTATGAATTGCGTTCCTACTCCTTTTCTGCCAAGTTGGAACATCTGAATGAGAAACAGACACAAACCGTAGTTGATAGCGAATTGCTCAAAACTACGGACGAATTAATGTTGATAATCCGGCATAGTCCTATTTTACAATCGTTGTCAGATTATATAGAGAACCCTAATTTTCTTTGGGATAGTACTTTTATCGAAATGCTCTCAACCGATGAAAAGAAAAAGGATGTGAAATTCAACACCTCATTGCTTGATATTGCAACATATACGGATAACCCTCAAATATACGATACAGAACTACCTCACTTCTCTTCGATAGTAGAATATGCTGTTCTTGTGCGATATATAAACTATTTGAAAAAGTTTGTTCAGGCAGAAGATTTGCCGGAGCCACCTAAACCCGACAAGCCTGAACAACCAAGACACTTTGAGAGTAAATTTGAAGATTGGCAGATAGATATACTTACTGAATGCGTAAATGAGGCAAGAATTTTCAATGCCACTATAACATCACAAATGATGAAAGATATTCTTTTGTGTAAGCTGAAAGAGCCTCTGCGAGTGGCAAAGAACAAAAATAAACTCCTGGCTTACCTTTTTTATCAATTGGACACTCGAAGCTATATCGTAAGGGATTGGCAGGCTGTGTGTGCCAAGAACGAAATATTTATATCTTCGGGTAAAGGCATAATTTTGCAACAGGGAAACTTCTCATCGGCAGTAAGCCAAAACAACGAATTTCCGCCTAAAGATTGTTATATCATTGACAACTACATCAAAAAACTGAAAAGAGCTTAAGAATAGGTTAAGATCTCAATCAATCTCAAACAACATCCCTGTTTTTCCAATTTATCTTTACCCCGTCGACAAAAGACAGGGGTTGCGCAGCCCCCTTTTAATAATCTGTAAAAACACATTAAAATGGACAAGTCGTTGGAAAAGCGTGTCTCGGAAATTGAGGAACAGCTGTTTATTCACAAAAATATTTTGAGTTTTGAGGAAGCAAGTATTTTCCTCAATCTCTCCAAAAGCTACCTGTACAAACTTACATCAGGTGGACTTATCCCTCATTACAAGCCTCAAGGTAAAATGTTATACTTCGAGAAATCGGAGTTAGAGGAATGGTTACGCCAAAATCCCATAAAGAACAAACAAGAGATTATGGATTTAGCGGTAACTTATGTGTTATCACCACGTAAGAAACGCTAATAGTCTGGTGTGGTCATGGAAAAGGAGAAGATACTCCACCCACCGGAGCAACCCGATTCATCAGGGGGCAAGCGTTCCAAGAACGAAGCGATTGAAACCTATCTGAATCAAAAGTATGCTTTCAGGTTCAATACCGTAAAGTGCAAGCCTGAGTATAAAAAAATTGACTGCCATACGCCATTTATTTTTGTAACCCGTTTTGCGCTCAACTCTTTCAAGCGGGAATTAGATAAAAATTTAGGCATATGCACGTCCGCTGAAAACATTAGGACTATACTGGAAAGCGACTTCTCCCCAAAAGTACATCCCGTGCAGGAGTATTTTAAAAATTTGCCACACCTGAATCCCGAAACCAACCACTACATTGAAGCATTGGCAGCAACGGTACAGGTGACAAATCCCGAAAAATGGCTCTCGTATTTTACGAAATGGCTTGTCGGGGTAGTTGCCAACGCTTTGAATGACGTTGGTTGCCAAAACCATTTATGTTTGGTGTTTACCGGAGAGCAGGGACGCTTCAAAACCACTTGGTTGGATAATATTTGCCCGAAGAGCCTCAAAAGTTATCTCTTTACCGGCAAGATTGACCCCCAGAACAAAGATGTATTTACTCTGATTGCTGAATACCTTTTCATCAATATTGATGATCAGCTGAAAGCGTTGAACAAGCGGGATGAGAATGAGTTGAAGAACCTAATTACCACTCCTGCCGTAAAGTATCGCCGTCCTTATGATGTCTATATTGAGGAATATCCGCATTTGGCGAGCTTTATGGCTTCGGTAAACGGCAATGATTTTCTGACCGACCCGACAGGTTCCCGCAGGTTCCTACCCTTTGAAGTCGTCAAAATGGATTTGGAAGCCGCACAGGGCATGAGTATGGATAAAGTCTTTTCGGAAGTAAGGTATATCTACGAAAGCGGTTTTCGCTACTGGTTTGATGATACTGAAATTGTGGAACTGCACCAATATAGTGGAGAATTCCACGTTCAGACCGCAGAATACGAGATGTTGGTACAAGGTTTTGAGAAGCCACCGGAGAACGCAGCAGACTGCTTTATGACCACAACACAAATCCTGAACTACCTGAGAGGTTTTTGTACGCTCAACTTGTCTGAAAAGCGTATGGGTGAGGCATTATATAAGGCAGGATTTGAACGACGGTCAAAACGCATGGGAGCCAATCCAATTTATGTATGGTTGGTTCAGAAGGTCACACCTAATCCCTTTATTTCTTTCAATTTGTAGTTACTATGTTACTACATAGGATAATAATCCATTGAAAGAAAAAAGATTAGGATGTAGTAAATGGCATTCGGACGGTCTTACTACTCACTACTACATCTACTATATAACAAGTAGTAGTTACTACAAAATTTAATCGTACTACACTTTGTAAATTGATAATAAGCTATTTATGTCGAACCGAAAGTGTAGTAAGCAAAACAATCCAAAAATAAAAAAGATGAAATCAAGAGATATAAATAACATCAGTACTAAACAATATTTATCAGAAAAAGGAATTCTTCCGGTAAAGGATAGAGGTTATTACGGAATGTATCACAGTCCTTTCAGGGAAGACCATAACGCTAGCTTGAAAGTTGATTACAATCAGAATGTATGGTACGACTTCGGAACCGGAGAGGGTGGCAGCCTGATTGACCTTGTGATGAAAATGAACAAGGTTACTTTTTACGAAGCAGCCACTATGCTTGAAAAAGAACATTCAAACCTTAGTCTATTTTCTTTTCACGGGAATAACAATCCTATTTCAGACATCCGCACGAAACAGGAACCGGCAATAAGCATTAAAAAAATCCAAGCACTTACCAATCCAGCATTGATAGATTACCTGAAAGAACGTAAAATAAACATTGAGACAGCGAATCATCATTGCGCCGAAATTCATTACTTGGTTGGTGGCAAACCTTACTTTGCGGTCGGCTTCAAAAATGATTCCGGCGGGTATGAATTACGGAACAAATATTTCAAAGGATGTACATCCAAAGATATCACATCCGCAAAAATCGGTCGAGACCATTGCCAACTATTCGAGGGATTTATGGACTACCTGACATTTCTAACGATGAAAAACTGGCAACGCTCGCCCGTGGATTTAATTGTTCTAAACTCATTAACGAACCTGCCGAAAGTAAAAGAAACGCTTTCCTTCTACCGAACCATTTCCACTTTTCTCGACAATGACGAAGCAGGAAAAAGGACAGTTGAGGAATTGAAAACGTTCTGTAAAGAGGTCAATGACCAATCTGTTTTCTACTCAAAGCATAAAGACCTTAACGAATATTTATGCCGAAAGTCGGAGGTAAAACAGCCCGTAAAACGGAAAAATACGGGAATAAAAAGATGAATAATATAATATGGAGACCACGTTGGGATGCTTTAGTTTTTCAGGGGAGCAAGTTTGTGTTTCGGTAAGACCGAAACCTTGCTCTGCGAGGCAAACACATCCCGTCGGTCTCATCAATCATTTAAAATTTAAGGTATATGAAAACGATAAGAAATCGAAATAAAAACGGCCGACCAATCAAGGATGTTGCCGAGAAAAAAGGGTATGTAGTAAACCTAAAAATGGCAACTGGGGAATACTATTCCCTCAAAGCAAAAGCTCGTTCGGCAGGTATTACCCGGAGTGAATACATTCGCCAATGTATCCAATCGAGCATAGTCAAACAACGATTGTCATCAGAACAGTTGGGATATATCCGACAACTGACCGGCATGGCAAACAATGTGAATCAGATTGCCCGGAAAGCCAACACCGTAGGATATGCGGAAGCTCAAAACGATTGTATTGCCATTGTCGAGAATTTGGATAAAGTCATAAAACGGATTGAATATGATGGCTAAAATTGTTCAAGGCAGAGGATTTAAAGGGGTGGTAAATTATGTTCTCGATAAAGAGAAAGCGACTTTGCTCTATGCCGATGGTATCCGGCTGAAAAATAAGAACTCCGTCATTCAGAGTTTTATCACCCAAAGTAAGCTGAACCCGAAAATATCGAAGCCTGTCGCCCATATTTCATTGAATTTCTCGGCACAGGATAAAGATAAGATGACTGATAAGTTCATGGTCAATATGGCACAGGAGTACATGAAAAAAATGGGATATGAAAATACCCAGTATATCATTACCCGGCACCACGATACCGACCACCCGCATATCCATTTGGTCATCAACCGAATCGACAACGAAGGCAAGCGGATTACCGACCAAAACGAAAAACTGCGGAGTACGAAAGTTTGCATGGAACTAACTAAAAAATACAGTCTGTATATCGCTTCGGGTAAGGAGAATGTAAAGGGACACCGCTTGAAAGAGCCAGATAAAACCAAATACGAGATTTACAATGCACTTAGAACATTGGTGCCAAAATGTAAAAACTGGCAGCAGTTGAAAGATGAATTGCGAAAGTCAGATATTACCTCCGAGTTCAGAAACAAGGGTGATACCAACGAAGTGCAAGGTATAAAGTTCAGCAAAAACGGTTACATTTTCAATGGTTCCAAGGTGGACAGGCAGTTCAGTTACTCAAAAATTGATTGGCAATTGAATCAGAACAATAAGATGCAGGAGGCAACTAATCATCAACAGGTGCAAGACCATTCACACAGCCAATCCCCGTCAGCAATAGAAACCGTTGGTTCCGCTTTGGGAGGATTGTTCGACATACAGCCCTCATCAGGCTACGAAGAAAACGAAGCGGATGCCCTGCGGCAGCAACGAAAGAAGAAAAAAGGGAAAAGTTTGTAAAAATTTCAAACGTTAATAATATGAGCAATGATAAAATGGATTCTTCGGCAGTCTATACGCTATTCGAGGAATTGAAACAAAAAATGGTGGCGCTTTCTGCAATTGATACATGCGAAATATCGGAAATAGTTGAAGAGCTGCGCAAGCTCGCCAATCAAAAACAGTTCACTTCTGAACAGGTAAAAGAATTACAGGAAAACATGGCTCATTTTACCAAATATTCGCTTGAGAAAGCATTCGGTAAGTTTGATAGTGAGTTTTCCAAGGTAATAGACATTCTTATCCGGATTAATGAGAAGTGGGAACGGTTGAATGTCCCTGCAAACTCTGTTATCCGTAAAGAACATGTGTTCATGGTAGATTTCAAGAACAGCAAGGCTGCCATTACTATGATTGCAATGGGACTGATGATTCTTCTTTCAGTAGGTGGAAATATTTGGCAAGACAACAAAAACAGCCAGTTGCAAGATAATGATTTGAAATACCGCTATATCAAGATGCAGGAAGAAGCCAGTACTGAAAGCTTGTACAAGTTGGAAATCGATTTCACATACAACCGGAACAAGGATAGTATTTCCATCATTCGCAAACGAGTGGAGGTATACGAACGTTTGGTGAAAGAGCAAGCAGAAAAAATTGAGCAAGCAAGGATGAATGCGTCTGAAGCAGAGCGGTTACAAAAAGAGGTGGAAACAATGAAAAACAAATAATCACATAATTAATTCATAAAAAATCATTTACTATATCATTATTGTCACTATATTTACAAAACGCAACTTGTAATTAATACTCAAATGAACCGAATAAAAGAAATCCTAGATAAAAAAGGAATAAAACAAACGTGGTTAGCTGAACAATTGGGTAAAAGCTTCAATATGGTTAATGCTTACTCACACAATCGTCGGCAGCCTCCAATGGAGGTGCTTTACAAAATTGCAGATATTTTGGATGTGGAAGTTGCCGATTTATTGGTGGCAAAAAAGGATTTGAAAAAAAACTAATATTGAAAATATGGAAGGGAGCTTTATTACCAATCAAAATAACAGATTTCTATCTGAAATAATAAATGGAATTTTGCCCAAATGCGATAATAGTTGTTTTTTAGTTGGATACTTTTATTTCTCGGGTTTTGCTGAGTTACATGAGCAATTGAAGAATAAAAAACTTCGGGTTCTTGTTGGTTTGGATATTGAACGGGATATGATTAACCGCATCCGTGAAGTTGATTACCATTCGGTAATGAATTTCACCCGTGCAGAGATTAAACAAAGCTATTTTGCTTCACTTGTGGATTTATTCAACGAAACGGACTATTTCGATAGTTCGGATCAGGAGGAAGCTTTCAAAATTTTTTACGAAAAAATAAAAGACGGTTCATTACAGATACGTAAAACCAAAGAGCCCAATCATGCAAAAATGTATCTTTTTGAAAATGGTGAAGAGTTTTCAGAGTGCGGCACATATCCTGGAGCCCTGATTACAGGCTCAAGCAATCTTTCATTATCTGGTCTTAGAGGTCGATGGGAACTGAATGCAATCCTGCGTGGTAAATCTGATTTTCAAGAAGGTAAATGGATATTCGAAGAACTTTGGCAAGATGCTGTGGTAATTGCTGATAAAGACAACATAACTGAATTTGAAAATGGGGTAATAGAAAAAACCTGGTTTGAAAAGCTATATTCACCCTACTCATTTTACCTTCGGGTTCTCCACGAATATTTCACTATTAACTATGACAAGGAATTTAGAACACCTCACGATATTACAGGTGGCAAATTTTTAGATTTGAAGTATCAGGCAGATGCCATTCAAATGTCTTTGGCAACCATCGAAAATCATAATGGCGTAATTATTTCTGATGTAGTTGGACTTGGGAAAAGCATTATAGCCTCAGCGGTTGCACACAACATGCAACTTCGTACAATCATTATTGCTCCACCCCATCTGGTTCGTCAATGGGAAGAGTACCGCTCTGAGTTCGATTTCAATGCTACTGTTTTGAGTAGCGGAAGTATCGAAAAGGCATTAAGCTACTACAGCGAATTTAGCGATGGAAAAAGAAAATGGCTTATCATTATAGATGAAGCACACAAATATAGAAACGAATACACTCAGGATTATTTCAACCTGCACCAACTTTGTCAAGGGAATAAAGTGATGTTGTTGACAGCCACTCCATTTAATAATCGCCCTCAAGATATTTACTCCATGATCCGGCTTTTCCAAATCCCTTCAAAATCGACACTTAAAACCGTTGATAATTTGGGACGTGAATTTCGTGAACTCATTAAGCAATACAAAGAACTGACGAAAGAGCAAAAGGATGGAAAATTATCCGACACAGAAATAAAGAAACAAGTTGAAACCATTGCAGGACGGATACGAGCCATTATTTCACCTTTGGTAATTCGACGTTCTCGCTTAGATTTAAAAGGAATATCTTCTTATAAAACTGACCTGAGAAAGCAAAAAATTGATTTTGCTGAAACGAGCGATCCTGAACTATTGGAGTATCCATTAGAGGAATTAAAGGATTTGTATATTGAGACGCTTAATCTTATTTCGCCCGATATTAATACTGATTCAAATATCAAAAAAAAGTATGAAGCCGCTCGTTATCAGCCAATAAAATACGTCAAGTCGGACAGAGAGAATTACCTGAAAGAGAAAATAGAAGAAGCCGGATTTGAATATAATTTATTCAAGGGAACACAACGAAACTTGTCCAAATTCATGCGCCATCTATTGGTGCGCCGCTTTGAGAGTTCTACGGCTGCATTTAAAAACTCATTGGAGTTTATGATTTCTTCTTCTCATGGGATTGTAAAATGGGCGGAAAAAAGAGGAAAAGTACCAGTATATAAAAAAGGTTCCCTTCCCAATGTGGATGATTTATATCAAACAAGTGATGATAGTATTGATGAGGCTGCAAGAGAAGCGGGGGTTGAGTTCGAAATGGAAAAACTTTCGGCAAGAGGGCTTTTCGAAATCGACCTGCATGATTTAGATGACACATTTATTAAGGACGTAAAAGCGGATATTGATTTATTAGAAGACATTCACAAGAAATGGTTTGAGACAAAAAAAATAACGCAAGACCCCAAGATTGACACTTTTAAGAAGGAGCTGCAAAAGATGCAAAGCAATGATCCTTCCCGAAAGATTATTGTTTTCAGTGAATTTGCTGATACGGTTAATTACCTGTACAAAAACTTGAAAGATGAAGGTTTGGGGATTTTTAAATACACCTCTGCTGATGCTTCGCCTGTAAACAAAGAGATTATCAGAACTAATTTTGATGCGGGTATAAAACAGGAGCTTCAACAAAATGATTATAAAGTTTTAATTGCTACAGATGCTATATCGGAAGGATATAACTTACATCGAGCCGGCGCTATTTTCAATTACGATATACCCTACAATCCCACTCGGGTGATACAACGCATCGGGCGCATCAACCGGATCAATAAAAAAATGTTTGATACGCTGCATATTTTCAATTATTTTCCAACAGATATAGGAGAAAAAGAAACCCGCACCAAAGAGATTTCCACTCTAAAAATGGCAATGATTCATGCCATTATGGGTGAGGATACTAAAATATTAACGAGCAACGAAGAGTTACGATCCTACTTCAAAGAACGCTATGATAAAGAGTTAAAAGCAAGTGAGTCACAGTCATGGGAGACAAAATACAAAGAATTGCTTGACAAATCAGCAAGCAGTGAATATTTCCGAGATGCGTTGAAAATGCCGCACCGTGCCAAAATTGGCAGAACTATAGAAAAGCAACATACCGGAGTATTGGTGTTTGGTAAAAAAGCAAACGATTACGTTTTCAAAATAGGAATAAATGAAAAAGAGGTAGTGTCGCTAACTCCGCAGGAGGCAATTGCCCTGTTTGAAGCTACTGTATTTGAACAGCCGGAGAAAATTTCAACAAAATATGATGCAATCTACCAACAAGTAAAACAGAAATTGTTTGAGACCTCCAAAGATGATAAAGTGGGGAAAGCCAAGCGGGAAGCCATTGACAAAGTCGGCGCAATGATAAATACTGGAATTATTGACAAGGATTATTTGAGCGACTTGAAAGAAGTGATGGAAATGGATGGCTTATCAGGATATTCCATTCGATTTATCAATAACTTAAAACTGAAGGATGCTCTTTCTCTTCCTGAATTGATCGACCAAAACTACATCAATAGAATGATAAAAGTGGGTCGAGAGGTAGATTTTGGTAGTGAAGTGTTGATTTTGTCCGAAGAATTAAAATAGTAAAAACATAAGATGAGCACTGTTTCTAAAATAGATAAAGATTACGTTGGTTGGTTGGCGGATATAAAATCTAAAATTCGTTCCACGCAAATTAAAGCGTCGATTATTATCAATTCCGAGCTGATTAAATTTTACTGGGAATTAGGCAGAATGATTGTTGAAAAACAATCACAGACTGCTTGGGGAGATAAATTAATAGAGCAATTATCGTTGGATTTGAAGTTGGAATTTCCTGATATGAAAGGATTTTCAATTACCAACTTGAGCTACTGTAAGCAATTTTTTAGCACTTATCCAATTCTCCCCCAGGTTGGGGGAGAATTAGGCTCAATTGTCCCCCAACTTGGGGGACACTTACCAAACAATCTAATTTTCAATATCCCATGGGGGCATATTAAGTTGGTAATTGGTAAAATAAAAGATCTTGATATTTCAAACTTTTATTTTGAACAAACACTGCAAAATGGTTGGAGTAGAGATACACTTGCCATTCAAATAAAAAGCAACTTGCATAAGAGAGCAGGCAAATCAATCACTAATTTTAGCAATACATTGCCACAGCCATTCTCCGACTTGGCGCAACAAACCCTAAAAGATCCTTATGTATTTGACTTTATGACGATGACTCAGCCGTACAAAGAAAAGGATATAGAGAATCAGTTGGTCAGGCATATAACCAGATTTATACTTGAATTGGGCAAAGGTTTTGCTTTTGTGGGACAACAATACCATTTGGAAATTGCGGAATCCGATTATTATTTAGATTTACTTTTCTACCACATTCGCCTCAAATGTTATGTGGTAATCGAATTGAAAAATACCAAATTTATTCCTGAATACGCCGGAAAGCTGAACTTTTATCTTTCTGCGGTGGATACATTGTTGAAACAAGATGATGATAAACCTACTATTGGTATATTATTATGTAGGGATAAAAACAATATTGAAGCCGAATTTGCACTTCGGGATATTAACAAACCAATGGGTGTCAGCGAATTTTCTTTAATAGAAGCTCTCCCTGACGAATTGCGTAGCAGCTTACCAACAGTTGAAGAAATAGAAAATGAACTTAATAATTTAGCATAAATATGCCCAACATAAATTTTAAACAACCCTACAACAGAGAAGAGTTTCTGAGATTCTTAAATGGAGGTGTAAATAGCTTTTTACCCGACGATTTTCGAACTGACAATGAAGTTTTGGATTATTCCGGGAACTATACTCAACGGGCTACCCGACTGGGTGTATGCCCTTCTTTAAAGCTTGATGTGATTGAGGTTATTCATAGTTCCACCCAAGATGCTCGTGTTGGCTTGTCTAAAGAGGCATTTCGATTGCTGCTTGAACGAAGCAAGTTTAATCGTGCATTGATTCTCTTTATCCCGAAAGATAATCCGGTGACTTATCGTTTTTCGTTGGTTAATATTGATGTAGCACTTGATGACAGTAAAGTACGTCGCTCGTATTCAAACCCTCGTCGCTACTCATTTCTATTAGGAGAAGAGGCGAAAATACATACTCCAACACAATACCTACTTAACAAGGGCCGGGTAAAAGACTTGGAAGATCTGCACAAACGGTTTTCGGTGGAAGTACTTACCAAAGAGTTTTATGGAGAACTGTCCGATTGGTATTCGTGGGCTATTTCAGAGGTTAAATTTCCAAATGAACCTGTGAATTCTACAAAAGAAGGGAAAATCGAACATAATTCTAAAAATGTAATTCGCTTGCTCACACGCTTGCTGTTTGTATGGTTTTTAAAGCAGAAACACCTTATCCCAAACGAGTTTTTTGACGAGAATTATATCGCCGATAAGTTATTAAAAGAGTTTGCTCCTAACAAATTAGAAAATGTTTTCTACAAACCAATTGATAGCAAATACTACAAGGCTGTACTTCAAAACTTGTTTTTTGCTATGCTTAACTGCCCTATAACACCGCAAAGCAAAGATGATACCCGGGAACGAGGGTTTCGCAAAAGCAATAACTATGGACAGCATCGTGATGCAAATTATTTAATGCGTTACAAAAGCCTTTTTAAAGACCCTCACCGGTTTTTAGAGTTGGCAAATAAAACGGTACCCTTTCTAAACGGAGGTTTATTTGATTGCTTAGATAACAAGTCGGCACAACCTGCTGAATACATTGATGGTTTTTCTGATAATCTCGTGGCACCTCATAAGCTGATTGTTCCCGATTATTTGTTTTTTGGGGAAGAAAAGGGTAAAAATATTGATCTCAGTTGGTTTTATGGAGGTGACCGTAAGAAAAAAAACGTCAACGTACGCGGATTGATCAATATTCTTGAGACTTACAATTTTACTATTGAAGAGAATACACCTTACGACCAGGAGGTATCGCTTGACCCTGAATTATTAGGAAAGGTATTTGAAAATTTGTTAGCAAGTTACAATCCGGAAACAAAAACAACGGCACGTAAACAAACAGGTTCTTTTTATACTCCTCGAGAAATTGTGCAATACATGGTAGACGAGAGCCTGGTTGCTCATCTCAAACGAACTGTTGGAGAAGAATTGGAAGACGAATATCGAAAGGTAATGCGTTATACCGATGAAGAGTTAAATTTATCACAAACGCAGAGGGATGAAATTGTAACGTCGCTATTTTCTTGTAAAGTAATAGACCCGGCTTGTGGTTCCGGAGCATTCCCGGTCGGTATGTTGCAACAAATGGTACATATCCTTTTTCAACTTGACCCCGACAATACTCGTTGGAAAGCAATACAAAAACAGGAGGCACTTTCAGAAACATCACAGGCATTGGACGAAGATGATGAGATCACACGAACTGACGCATTGAATGAGATAGAACTAAATTTTAATAGAAATTTGAGCAGGCCTGATTATGCGAGAAAACTTTATCTGATTGAAAATAGTATTTATGGTGTAGATATACAACCAATAGCTGTTCAGATTTCCAAATTACGCTTCTTTATTTCATTGGTTGTGGAGCAAAAAGCAACACAAGACAGCAATGATAATTTTGGCATCCGTCCTTTGCCTAACCTAGAGGCTAAATTTGTTGCAGCCAATACTTTGATTGGCTTAGAGAAACAGTATTCAATCTCCGAAACAGATGAGGTGCGAACGGAACAGGATCACTTGAAGCGTATTCGCCGAAGAATATTTAGTGCAAAGGACCCTGTGAGAAAGAGAAGATTTAAGATAGAAGACCAAAAGGTTCGACAACGCATCGCGGAGCTTCTCAAGGAGACAGGTTATATCAAGGCAGCTTCAGCCGAAAAAATGGCAAATTGGGATCCCTATGACCAAAATGCAAATGCTTCCTTTTTTGATTCAAAATGGATGTTTGGGATGGACGATGGGTTTGACATCGTGATAGGAAATCCACCATATTTGAAAGAGGGTCGTGTTTCAAAAAGTGTTTTTAATGGGTTAAGAGAATCTCCATATTATCAAGGTAAAATGGACTTATGGTATTTGTTTGCTTGCTGTGGAATAGACATGCTTTCAAATAAAGGTCATTTATGTTTTATTGCTACGAATAATTGGGTTACAAACGGAGGAGCTAGTAAAATGCGCAATAAGGTAATTTCCGATACAAAAATCATACAACATGTTGATTTTGGAAATTTTATGATTTTTGAAAGTGCAAGTATTCAGACGATGATAATGATGTTTGAGAAAAACGACGTTGAAGATAGATACACATTTGACTTTCGCAAATTACGTGGTGATACAAATATGAACGATGTATTGGATTTATTGAACAGAAATAAAAATATTAGAGCGGAATACCTATCACCAATAATATCAAGAAAGGATTTTAAAAACTCTTTTTTGACTTTTAGCTCAAATGAAATCATCCTTTCCAAGATCTCTGCAAAAGGCATGTTTTTAACAGATAAAGAAATTGCAAATGGCATTCACCCTCATTATGATTTTGTGAATAATAAAATTGCCCAGGCTCATAATCTTAAAAAAGGAGAGGGTATATTTGGCTTGTCGGAAAGGGAAAAGCAAAATTTAAATCTTTCAGAAAGAGAATTATGCTTTGTAAAACCATATTATACAACAGAGCAAGTCCAACGATATTATACAAATCCACACAATACATTGTGGCTGATCTATACAGATTCACGCTTTAAAAACCTAAATAGCATGAATAGCTATCCACAATTGAAAAATCATTTAGATAGATTTGCAGAAGTAATAACATCAGATAATAAGCCATATGGGCTTCACAGAGCAAGAGAAGAGAAATTTTTCAAAGGAGAAAAGATTATTGCTTTAAGAAAATGCGTAGGTAGACCTTCGTTCTCATATTCAGATTTCGATTGCTATGTTTCTGCCACTTTTTATGTGATAAAAACCAGTCGGGTAAATCAAAAGTATTTGTTAGGATTGTTGAATTCCAGATTAATAGAGTTTTGGCTTAGAAATAAAGGTAAAATGCAAGGAGACAACTTCCAGTTGGACAAAGAGCCACTGCTTGGAATTCCAATTGCGAATCCGGATAAAAAGATCCAATCTGTGATAGCAAATTGTGTTGATTATGTATTATTATTAAAGGATAAAAATGTTAGTGACATTTCAACTTTAGTGACAAATAGGTTTGTAGCAAATTATTTTGAAGAAATTATTGATGGCTGTATTTATGAATTATATTTTGATGAACACATGAAGAACAGTGAAATAAATATTCTAAATGAGGTGACAAAAAGGATAATTCCAATTTCAAATTTGAATACAATTCATGAAAAATCTCAAATAATACTTGATGTTTTTAATGGTATCAAAAAAACTGACAACCCAATCAGAACCCGTTTAGAATTATTTACACTAAGAAGTCCGGAATTTCTAAGAATTATAATTGAGAAGAAAAATTATGCCAGCAATTGAAACTCTTAAAATAAAAGGGTTTAAAGTTTTTCCGAATGAATTTAAACTCAGTTTTGATGGTAAACATCTACTTTTGTATGGGGAGAATGGTAGCGGAAAATCGTCAATATATTATGCCTTGCATTGTTTATTCCAGTCTCCATTAAAGGAGGATGCGGGTAAAAAATATTTTAATAAACTTGATGATGAGGGTAATGAAAATCATCAAAATTTATTAAATATTAATGTCTTGGGGGATGACTCCCATGTTTCTGTTTCATTTTGTGAAAACCATCCGTTCATTTATGAAATAAACAAAGACGGTTATAAAACGACCTTGTATGGAGGACGCCATCCTCTCCCTGCCGATATTAATGGAGTTTTTATCAATCATAAATTTTTATTCCATTTTTTTAGTTTTAGAAATTCTGAACAAATCAATTTATTCCCAATTTTTGAAAAAGATATTTTACCATTTGTACTTGATAAGGAATCAGGTCTACATATTGGTGAGATGTATGATACAATAACCTCGTCCGTTATAAAAAAAGCAAACAAGGTAACAAAGGATTACTTGTCTAATATTGAGTATTTCAACATGCAAATTAGCAATGTGGTAGAAGAAATAAACCTTCGAGCATCGGATTTGTATTGTGCATATTTCAAGGAAGATACACATTCAAAACTTAAAATAGTTTTATATTACCAATCGACAGCTTCCAAATCTCCAAATGATAGCAGGCAATATTGGCTAGAATATAATAATTTTACAGACTATGTAAATGAAAATGGTAAAATTGTTGCAAAACAGAGTAAATATAAGGCACTTAATAAACCATTTATACGTCTTGAAGTCTCTGAGGAATTGGAAGACGGTTCTTGGCGAGTAGTCCCAAAGCCGCAGGCTTACTTTAATGAAGCAAAACTTACGGCAATCGCCTTATCAATTAGATTTGCGTTACTTAATCTTGATGCTCCTGAAGATGGGCGTTTTCTTGCATTAGACGACATGCTAATAAGCCTTGATATGAGTAACCGTACAAAAGTTATAGATTTTCTTCTTAGAATATCAGATAAGTATAAAATCTATCTTTTTACTCATGATAAGATTTTATTTGATTTAATGAAAATGAGAATTGAGCAAAATAAACATTCAGATTGGTGTTTTTACGAAATGTATACCGATGAAAAAAATCATAAACCAATAGTATTATTATCTGATACGTATTATTCCAAAGCTTGTTATCATCTACAGTCTTTTGATTACCCTGCTGCTGGAAACTATTTTCGGAAAGCAGCAGAAGAGTTATTTGAAAAATATTTTCCTACAGAAGTAATTATTGGCAATGACGGACAAAAGCGTAAAAATTTAAAAAACTACGTTGATGCTGCAATCGGAGTATATGAGCGTATAGGAATAGATACAACGCATTTAAAAACCTTGGATCGTTATGTTTTTCTTTTACTAAACCCTTTGTCACATAGAACTATAGAGACAAATGTGTATAAAACTGAGTTAAATCGAGTAAAAGATTTGATTCCGAATATTATGAGTGAAGTTCAAAGTCTAAATCTACGAGAATTGATTGCTGCTCAGAATTCTCTTGTTATTGTTTTTCAGAATGATATAGTTACTCAGAACGAATATACAATAACTACCAAGGAACCGATTTATCTTTTTAATAGACTAGGAGTAGAATTGTTATCAAAGTCTCAGTGTCAGTCAACAGAAAGTTTAACCATCACAAATGGCATATTAGGTGCGAAGTCTAAAAATAATCATTTTAAAGAAAATTGCATCATTGATGTTTATAAGAAGATATTTGAACGATGGACTACCCCATATGATGAGAGTTACATGAATAATATATATCATGTAAGTTCTTCTAATGAGAGAAAATCATTACAAACATTAAGAGATAGTTTTTAATATTTTTATGCAAGTAGAATTTGTCAACCAGCATCATCCATTATTTCAAGAAGTAATATCACTTGGAAGGAAACATTCGGCAACCTTGGGTTTTATGCCCGAAGGAGGGTTTATTGATCATGCACAGAAGAGATGTATCATTATCATCCATGACAAATCCGATTTGATGGGCTATTTGATGTTTCGTGTTGTTGCTCGATCTTCGAGGATAAGCATTGTTCATTTATGTATTAAAGAAGAATTTAGAGGAAAAAGTATTCCGACTAAATTACTTGACGAGTTACGAAAAAAATATGAAACCACACACGCAGGTATCGCCCTTAGTTGTAGAGCGGATTACTCAAATGCCTCAGCATTATGGAGTAAGTATGGCTTTGTTTGCAGGGGAAAAGTGCGTAGTAGAAGTGGTGATGAACAATTTTTAAATAAATGGTGGTATGATTTTAATAAGTTAGACTTATTTAATAACGCAAATAGTACATCTGTAAAAATCAAAGCCCTATTAGATGCAAATATTATAGTGAAGCTCAGAGATGATTATATTATACAAGAGCCTTCTCAGGATGCTCGTCCGCTTATGGCAGACTGGTTGTCAGACGAGGTAGACTATTATTATGCACCGGAGCTATTTAATGAAATTTCAAGAGATTACGATAATGAGAGGGCACAGAAAACAAGGAATTTTTTAAGTAATTTTATAGAGGCTCGTTTTGAGGTTGCAAAATGTAAGAATATTACATCGCAATTAATTCCTTTTATTTCTGGTAATACAGATAATGATAAGTCTGACAGGGTGCAGCTTGCCTCCGCAATTGTGTCTAATGTATCGTATTTTATAACATTAGATAAAGGAATATTGGACAAAAGAGATGTGATAGAAGAGCTTTTTGACATTCAAATATACTCTCCCCAAGAATTTATTATAGAAATAGACCAATTGATTAATAAAGAGGAGTATTCTCCAACGAGGCTTGCAGGTGTCAGTTTTCATTCCATTTCAAAAATTTCAAATACGGAGTTGGATATTTGTATTGATAAATTCTTGTCAAAATATAACTCTGAAAAAAAATCTTCCTTTCAGAATATTGTATATGCTGAGACTTCAAAAGGACAAAATGCAAAAATTAAGGTTGTCAAAGTTGGCACAAATCCAATTGCTTTTTTCGCATACGACTATGGACTATCTGAACTAATTATACCATTTATTCGATTGGATGATACAGAGCATAAACAAACCCTATTTATGCAGCTGATTTCGGACTTTATACGAAAAGCAATTGATGAAAATCTGTCCAAAGTAGTAATAAAAGAGACTTTTTTATCAGAAAATCAAATTTCAGTATTAGGTAGAATGGGATTTGAAAACAATTCAGGCGTTTGGGGCAAAACTGTTTCTAATAGAATAATTGACAGTGCCCAAATCGTAGAAATTGACGGAAGATTTGGAGAAGAAAATTTTGTAGATCTACTTCAATCCTCATGTAAAGAAGAGAGAAATAAAATTCTCTTAAACATTGAGCATAAGTTATTTCCTTTAAAATTCTCAGATTTAGATATCCCATGCTACATTATTCCAATCAAAGCACACTGGGCAGGTCAGTTATTCGATCCTAACATTTCAGGTGCAACTTTATTTGGCGCTGATCCTAATAGAATCTGGAGCATTGAAAATGTCTATTACAGGAATACCAGACCAATAACAGAATTAGCTCCGGGAAGAATACTTTGGTATGTTAGTTCAGACAAAAAAACAGGTAGAAGCCAAGCGATTGTGGCATCTTCTTATTTGGATGAGGTAATGACAGATAAGCCTAAAATATTATTTCAAAAGAATAAATATTTTGGAATTTATGAATGGAAAAACATTTATGAATTATGCAAGAAAGATATAGAAACACCAATTAGAGCTTTGCGTTTTAGTAAGACGGAAGTATTTCAGAACCCAATAAAGTTACCATTGATTCGTCAAATATTTTTGGCTAATGGAAGAAGTGAGAATACATTTGCTTCTCCTGTAAAAGTGGGGAGTGCTATTTTTTATCAGATATATAAAACAGGACGTGAAAAATAAAAATAAAATAAAACGATATTTGTTTATTTCGGTAAAACCTGAGTTTGCAAATAAAATTGTATCAAAAGAAAAAAGTATTGAGCTGCGCAAAATTAGACCGCATGTTATAGTTGGAGATTATGTTATTATCTACGCATCCTCCCCCCTTAAATCTGTGGTTGGATTTGGTATAATAAAACAAATCATAGAAACGACACCGGAACAAATGTGGCAAAAGTATCATTTACTTTTGGGTATTGACAAGATTAGGTTTGAGGGCTATTATGCAGGGAAGGAAAAGTCTATTGGCATCGAGGTAGAGAATATAAGAAAAGTTGCTCCCATACATCTTGATAAACTACGCGCCATCGACCCTAATTTTCATCCCCCGCAAGTATATCGCTATGTTTCCAACGAAGATATTTGCAAGGCTATTTCAGATTACTTATAATATCGTAGTCTTAGCAGCTTTCGGATTGATTGCTGGGTTTCGTCCCTATTTTGTCCCTCGCAAAAATGAAAAAGCCTGATAATTAAATGATTATCAGGCTTTTCCCGTACCCGGAGCCGGGATCGAACCGGCACAGCCTTGCGGCCACTGGTGTTTGAGACCAGCGCGTCTACCGATTCCGCCATCCGGGCATTGAATTGTTTCG
>Ga0209417_1003108_pt1 | contig 23208 bp, 18 predicted proteins | sample RifGroF2_FD_184002 | JGI IMG/M metagenome (GOLD analysis project Ga0209417, IMG submission 184002) | Groundwater microbial communities from Rifle, Colorado, USA - Groundwater F2 (SPAdes) (version 2) | ecosystem: Environmental > Aquatic > Deep subsurface > Groundwater | place: Rifle, Colorado... | reverse complement strand
AGATCATGAACATGTTTTGCAGGGCATGACATGAAGCTCTCGACCTTTGAAGGCGATACGAGATATTTTTCGATGTTTCCTTCACGCAGAGCTATCGTGAATTCAGCTTGAGCTGGTCTGGGTTTCAACGCAGTCGTTTCAAGCTTACCGAAGTCATTATCTTCAAGCCTGTCTTTGAGCGTAACACTGAAATCAGCTGACAAACCGTTCAGTCCGGACTTTTCAGGCACTATTTCGATATTTAAATTATTCTTCGGATATAATTCTAAAATTTTATCGATCTTCGTAGAAGGAATGAACTCGTCGCCCCATTGTGGAACGAACATGGCGATTCTTTCGATCGTGCCTGAAGTAAGTATCCTGAAGTTCTCGAAAACAGCCTGCTCGGGATCAACACCGTAGATGCTTTTATACATGCTGAAAAAATTATCTTTTTTGAGAATTCCGATCGGGTTTGATGCTTTTAAGAAATTACCTTCCGACATATCGGCGAATATCAGAAATTTTCCGTTGAAGCCCGGCTCTGTCATTATGTTGATCCTGACGCCTGACATGTCTTTATTCAGCTTTTCTTTGTTCGATTTTGAACTGATCAGATAAAGATATTCGATATATTCCGAAAATTTTCTCGATTGATCTCCGAAAATTTTATAAAAGGGCTCTTTATATGAAAAGATTTCAAGCTCGACTTTTTTATCTACGAACTTTAGAAGATCATTCAATTTATTTATTTTTAAATTCAAAACCGAAAAAGCTTTATCAACAAAAACCTGTTCATCATCAATATTCAGCAGGTTTAGAAACCCTTTTATGAACTGCTTTTTTAAATCGTCTATATCTTTATTTGTACCTTTTTTCAGCTTCAGTTTCAGATCCGATTTTGAAGCTGTAAGTTTGGCGTACAGAGTTCTGATATCAGTTCCTGTCATATCTGAGAACTGAATAGGCTCATTTGCGATATAAAGGTTATAAAAATTCAGAATGCTCTGCGCATCGCCTTCGATCCCGGCTTTGATGAGCCTTAGAACATCGGTCGAGATGTCGTTCAGTGCGTATTTATATGATGAATACGCAGGGATCTGTTCCGCGAAGAACAGATTGTTTATCACTTTGAATGTCTGCTCGTCTGAGCAAACTACGGTAAAATCATCCGGTCTGAATTCCGGTTGAACTCCCGTAATTTTGCCCATTATCAGATGCTTGATCTTCCTGACTTCATCAAGTCTTGAATCCGAGACGATGAAGTCTATTTCGTCAGGATTGAATTCTGCTCCTGCCTCGCCTCTGAACACCTTGACAAGTGAAGAATATTTGCCTTCCGCGTTGAATTCAATCTTACATGCTCCGAGAGCATTTAGAAATCCGTGCTCCTTTGATGATAATTCGCCCGGATAGAAATTCAGGCTGAAAACATTCTCTTTTGCGCCGGTCTTTTTTATTGACTCAACAGCCTTGTCATATATCTGCCCTTTGAAATAAAATTCATTTTTGTTTATATATTCCCTGATGCCGTCAAGAACTTCGTGATAAAGACCGTTCTTTTCAAGATCGGCATACACTTCCTTCCCGATCTTGTTTTCAGCATCGAGGTCCATATAGTTCATAAGCTTTAACAGACTTTTTTTATAATTCCTGAAATTCGGCTTTCTGAATTTCGACAAAAGCCCTTCGGCGTCGCATCTTTCCATAAGGATCAGAAAGTCCTCTTCTCTTATTTCTCTGCCGACGCCTATGCCTGACATTTCTCGCGCATGATCGTAAACAGCCTTGATTTCAGGCAGAAATGATGTTTCATGCCCTTTTATTTTCAGCCATTCTATCATCGCAAGCTTTATATTATAGCTCTGGTTAATATCCTTGATAAGCAGCAGAGATTCCGCGATCTCCTCAGGCTGTCTGAACCCGCCGTCTTTATTTAAATATATCCTGCTGAAATCTATCCGAGACATGCCCCGCTCCCTTTTTTGTAAAAATACGGTATCTTTTATAATACTTAATCGAACAGATCGGGGGGAAGATTCTTTTTATTCTTGAGGCCCAGTTCTTTTAATTTGGTCGTCTGGAGCACCAGATTGTCGTTTCCGGTCGAAAGCTGCTTGAACGCCTCGTGGAACGCTTCTTTGGATTTATCCATGTGTTTCTCGACCTCTCTTAAATTCTCCACGAAACCGACGAATTTATCGTATAATTTCGCACCGCGGTCAGCTATGTCCATCGCGTTCTTGTTCTGATATTCCCTTTTCCACAGATCATAGATCAGCTTGATGGAAATTATAAGATTGGTGGGATTGATGAGCAGTATCCGCCTGTCATAAGCATAATTCCACAGGCCGGGATCGCCCTGCATAGCCGCGATATAAGCCGGTTCGCTCGGTATGAACATCATAACGAAGTCGAGCGTCTTGTCGTAATCGTCGTAGCCTCTTTTGCTGAGTTCGTCTATTCTGTCCTTGACCGCCGCGACATGGGCAGAGAGTTCCGCCTGCTGTTCTACAGGATCCGTCGCTTCTGATAATCTTAAAAATGAATTTAATGATACTTTTGAATCTATCAGAATGCTGCGGTTATCCGGATATTTTATTATCGCATCGGGGCGCATCTTTTTATTTTCGGATTCGGACTTTAAGGCTCTGCCATCAGCATCAGTGAGCTGATATTCCGTAAAATACTCCTCACCTTTTCTTAGTCCCGACTTCTCTAGTATGGTCTCCAGTATCATCTCGCCCCACATCCCCTGAGTTTTAGACTGTGTCTTGAGCGCATTGGTCAGATTCTTTGCCTCCGTGCTTATCACCTGATTCAGCATAGCCAGTTCTTTGACTTTTTCTCCGAGCGAAAAGCGCTCTTTTGATTCTTTATCATAAGTTTCGTTGACTATCTTCTTAAATTCGTCGATATTGCTGCCGAGAGGTTCCAAAATAGCTTTGAGATTGTTTTTATTAAGTTCGGTGAATTTTTCAGTCTTGGTTTCCAATATCTTGTTCGCTATGTTCTCAAATTCCAGATTCAGCCTTTTGCCGAGCTCTTCGAGTTCTTTCTTCTGATTATCAAGCTTCTCGTTAAGCGCTTCATTATTAGCCTGGGACTTCGCCAGCGTATTATTCATGGAATTCATTTCTTCAAGCTTCTTAGAAACATCTTCTTTTAATTCAATTATCTCTTTATTTTTATCTTCGATCTTACTTTCGAGAGATCTTAACTGAGCTTCGGCAGTGGCTTTATATCCGAAGAATTCCTTTTCTTTCTCAATGATATCATTTCTGCTGACCTTACCGTACAGAAATCCGATCACTATACCTAAAATTATGCCTGTGCCTATGAATAAAACTGTTTCCATTATACGATCCCCGCTCAATTATTACTTATTTGTAATTTAAATGAAAACTTTGTAATATGTAAGATAAATCTGAAATTTTAAAAGGATCTGAGCTCTACCTGTTTGAGGTATTTGCGTTCCACGATCTCGGCGATGTCCTTTATGAGCTGGACACGCATTTTATACTGAAGATCGAAATGATATTCATTTGATGATGTTCCTACGAGGAACTGAATAGAATCTGAATTGAGTATCAGCTTGACTATCCTCTCCCCTGCGCCGTCTTTTAGCGGATCAATTTGAATTCCGTCCCTCAGGATCCTTTCCACTTTTGAAAGCGTCATCACGCCTTCAGTGACGAGATCGACATCCTCCATTTTGCTTATGGGCGGAAGTCCGTCGTTTAAGCTGATCATCGTGTCTATGAATTTTAGCCCGAGCTCTCTTGATATTATATCGGAGGTCGTACCGCCGGAAATTATCTTCTTACCGTTAAAATTCTTAAATTCCTGCGCGAAACTGAAATCTTTTTCTTTTGAAACAGGCGCTCCTGAACAGATGAGCAGCTTTCTCGGTTGCCTGAAGTGAACGGACAGCACGCTCGCATCATCTTTTAAAGTGAATTTATCGTTCATTTCCGCTTTGTTGACCAGTTTTTCGGCAATTACCCCCGCTGAAAGATCCGGGTCGGCAGAAAGCGTCTTAATGATGTATTCTTCCGCGCCTTTTCTTTCCCACTCCCCACTGAATCCGAGTCCGGATTGGGATATCCCGTCAGTGAAGGCTATTATCCTGTCTCCCGCTTTGGGCTTGAACGAGACCGAATAAATTCTTTTGCCCTTTTGCTTTTCGCCTTTAAGCTCAATATAGCTCCATCCGGGGTCAAGCGCAGATGAATTTCTGACTATCACGGGTAGCGGACTGTCGTAAACTATTATATCTGCCCATTCAGAATTTCTTATATCTATAATAACAAAAGTGGAGTAGCTGACATGCCTCTCGCTGCATTCGGGAAGTATGTTCATTATAAGCTCTGAAGCTTCTGAAATATCTTTGTGTTCCGTAATGAAATTCACCGCCATTGATGCAGTGAGGCTTGCGAGAACATTCGCTTTGATCCCGCTGCCCATCCCGTCAGAAAGCACGGCGATCTTCCTGTTCTCTTCCTTAATGAATTTTTTGGCAATAACATCGCCGAACGAATGCTGTCCGTTCTTCGATTTCTGAAAGTGGTCAATATCAACGAATATTTCATTTTTTTTCATTGTCCGACAGAAGCCTGATGACCGAACTTAATACATTCTCGGTCTTTGAGGCATTCTCTCCCAGCAGATAAGCTATTTTTTGTACAGTATCGAGGTTTTCCCTGATCACTTCTTCGGCTCTCTTTCTGACCTCTTCATTCTTTACATCCGGAATGCTCAGATCAAGAAGAATTGCGCCTGCGGTCTTATTTTTTTCGATTGTAAAAAGCGATATCTTGATCTTTTTATTGTTCACTTCTATATCTTTTGAATAAAACTCTTCTCCGCTTTCAATGATCGTAGAAAAAATAATGTGGTGCGGAAACACAGCCCTGAGATCGGCTCCCTTTAATCCCTGATTGATCTCTTCAATAATAGCGACATCTTCGCCCATGAGGCGGGCAAATGCAGTATTTGATTCAATTATTATCAGGCTGTCATCAACTATCACAAAGCCTGAAGGCATTTTCTTTAATAGAGACACTGACAGTTCTGCCGTATCTTTTGCAACAGCCAGTTCTTTATTCTGTTTTACTCTTTCGGTTATATCAAAAAGGATGCTGACAAATCCGGCCGTTCTGCCTTCTCTGTCGGTAAAAACAGCTTTATGAAGTTCTATTGTAATATCGTCTCCGCCCGGATACTTTACGACGGTTTCAACGACCTGTTTTCCCGGGTTTTTAAGAAGGCTTGCGTTTAGCTTGTCGTTAAGCTCGTTATAAACTTTATTGTCTGAATATTCGGGCAGTTTCTTATCTTTTATGTCGAATCTTTTGATCCCTGCGATATCTTCATAAGCCTTGTTGCATCCTATCGCCTTTCCTTCCTTATCTTCATAAATGATCGGAGCGGGTACGGCATCTAAGATCTCCTGATTCAGGAACAGGCTCTCCCTGAGTTCTTTTTCTTTTCTCTTTAACTTATCTATGACCTTCTTTGAAAGCTCCACGCACTTTGAAGGAGTTTCCTTCCCTTCAAGCATAGCAGCAGCAAAATCCCTGCATGTATCGTATCCGCAGCCTTTACAGTCGATCTCATTCTTTTTTTCGAATATTTCAACAAAAGTAAGCGCCTGCTTTATCTCTGTTTCGGTATATTTTTTCTTCGTCTTTTTTTCCATAGGTCTAATTTAACAATATTTTCTTAACAAGAGAAGATAATTTTTCCAGATCGACAGGTTTCTGCATAACAGCTTTTACATTCGGAATGTCTATATCAAATATCTCCTGTCCGGCTGTAGCTATGGAAGAAGTGATAACGATAGGAATACCTACTTTTTCATCGAGCATCTGCTGAGCGAACACGAACCCTTCGTCAGGCTGATCCATCATCACGTCAACTATTAGAAGGTCGGGCTTAAATTCTTTTATTTCTACCCTTCCCTTTGTTGTATTATATGCCGTCCTGATCTGGAAACCCTGGCTTTTGAAAAAAGCACTGTAGGCTGTAATAATATCCGGATCGTCGTCAATTATAAGAATTTTATTCCCCACAGTATCCCCCTATGTGTATTTTTTTATATTTACCATCAATTCGTCAAAATCGACAGGCTTTTGAAGTATTGTCTTTATGTTGAGCTGGCTAACATCTAGAATATTCGATGTAGCTTTTGCTATCGAAGACGACAATATGACCGGAACATTGATGTTCCTTTCTTTCAGTTCATTAAGGAACAGAAATCCCGAATCAGGATTTTCCATCATTATATCAAGTATGATCAGATCAGGATTGAACTTATCTATCATACCGAGCCCTTCTGACGAGTTCATCGATGAGCAAACTTTAAAGTCATTTTTCTTGAGTATTGCTGTATATGCTTTTACCATATCGATATCATCGTCGATCACAAGTATTTTCTTCTCCTTCGGGCAGGCTGCTTTTTTTTCCGCGAGAACTTTAGCGAAATACGAAGCTTTCTCGACCGAAGTAGTTATATCTATTTCTTCGAGAAAAGTATTTTCAGGCAGATTCAGAGGGGTCGCTGTGTAATTGATCACCGCTTTTATTCCTGCGCATACCATAACATCGGCGATCTCTTTTGAGCTTTTGCTTGAAGTCGAGATCATCCCTATAGATATCTTCTGTTCCTCTATTATTTTCTGGAGCATATCTACATGATAGCACGGAATTCCATGGTAGTTCTTTCCGCAGAGCTTATCATCTATATCAAAAAGCGCGGTTATCTTCAGCTTCTCGCTTTTATCCGATAAAAAATTGACCAGAGCTTTTCCAAGGTTACCTATTCCGACAATGGCTATTTTCATTCCTTCTTTAGTATCGAGAATTTCACCGATGCTTTCGAGAACACCTTTGGTTTCATAACCTTTTCTGTTGCTCCCTGAATATCCTATATACATCAGGTCCCTTCTTACCTGAACAGAGGTTACATGAGCCATTTTCGCAAGGTCGTGCGAATAAAAATATTCAGTAGCTCCGGCGCTTAATTTTTTCAGAAGTCTTCTGTAGATAGATAGCCTTTCAATAGTTTTTCCGTTTATCGCTTCCATACTTTATCCCTATTTATTTAATATTACCGAGAATACGGACCCTTTGCCCGGCTCTGATTCAACATTCACTGATCCGTCATACATCGAAATTATCTTTTTTACAGTGGAAAGACCTATCCCGCTACCGGAAATATTCATTGTCTTTTCATTTTTGATCCTCGAAAACTCTTTGAAAAGCCTTCCGATATCTTTTTCTCCGATTCCTATACCCGAATCACCGACAGAAAACTTAACGGTCCCGCCGCCGGTTGTAAGGTAGATCGTTATCTTTCCGCTGTCAATATTATATTTTATCGCATTTGAAATGAAATTATTAACGATTATTTCAATTTCCGTCTTGTCAGCCTGCATTTCTACTTCAGCAATATTCTTTTCTACAGTAAGATTCCTTTTTAGTATATCTTCGCTGAAATTTGCAAGAGACTCGTTTATAACAGCATCGACTCTGACCGGTGAAAGCTCCCGCTTTTTTTCGCCTGATTCTATCCTGGTAAGGTCAAGAAGGTCGAAAATAAGTTTCTCCATGTCCTTGATCCTGATCTGTGATCTCTTTATAAACTCGTCGTAAGCCTCAATATCATTGCCGGCTATTCTCTTTTCCATCAGCTTCAGATAATTGCTTATAGCTGCTATTGGCGATTTAAGCTCGTGAGAAAGGATCGATATGAACTGGAACCTGATCTTTTTCTTTTCCTCCTCGAACTTTTTCGCCGAGTTTGTCAAAATAAAGTGTTTTGATGCCTTTAATATCGCATCTTTTAGCTCTTGCGGGGTGAACGGCTTGGTAAGAAAATCATAAGCTCCGTTCTTCGTCGCAGACACTGCAGTTTCAATTGAAGCAAATGCCGTGATCATTATTGTTAATATATCATTTTGAGATTCATGCAGCATTCTTAAAAGATCGACCCCGTGCATTCCGGGAAGCTGATTGTCGAGAAGCAGTAAGTCATACCGCTTCGCTTTCATCATCTCAAGGCCAGCCTCAGCGCTTTCAGCGGTATCGACATTGAAAGAATAATCACTTTCAATATAGCTCAGGCTCATTTTAAAGTTTCTCAGAGCTCTTTTTATCGATTCTCTGATACCTTCCTCATCATCGATCACAAGTATGTTTATCACTTCCATTATAATTCCTTTATTCAGAGTTTTTAGGCAGAGTAACTATAAATCTGGCGAATGTTTTACCTTTTGAAGCGTCGGCATTAGATTCTACGAGTATCTTTCCTCTGTGCATTTTTATTATTCCGTAAACAACTGCAAGCCCCAGTCCCGTACCTTTACCCATCTGTTTGGTCGAAAAAAATGGTTCGAATAGCCTTTTCTGATTTTCTTCAGTAATGCCGGGACCCGTATCTTCGACGATAAATATGACTGCCTGCTTATCTATACCTGTCGATATGCTGATGTCGCCATTTGATTTCATGGAATCGACGGCATTATTTATGAAATTAACAAAAACCTGTATCATCTGGTTTTCATCGAGCTCCACTTCAAAATGCGGGTTTTCATGTGTGATAAAAATATTTACGGTTTTAGGAATAATCACGCTTTTTTTCACATTGTCAAAGAAAGCACTCAGTTTTACGCGTCCTTTGTTCAGCTCATTTTTCCTGGCGAAATTAAGCAGTCCGGAAAGTATCGTCTTACACCTGCCGGCCTGCGTGGCTATAGTATCAAGATCCTTGTATATTTCGGATTCAGGATCGCATTCGTCCTTTAAGATATTGCTGTACATCAGGACAACGCCGAGAGGATTGTTCACCTCATGTGCGATTCCGGCTGAAAGCTGACCCATCGTCGCGAGTTTTTCAGAGTGCTTAAGTGCGTCCTGCATTGTTGCAAGTTCAAGATCCCTAGTCTCAAGCGCTTTCAGATAGCCGTGGAATTTTTCTATTGCAATGAAATATACTATGATCGAAATGCCGAGTACTACAAGAAGGCTGATCAGAATAGAGGCTATAATAAGGTCTCTTATCAGGTCTTTTGTCTCCTCGCTTTCGTTTACAGCAGCGCAGATATAAAAATCAAAATCTTTAAAATAGTCATAGGCGATTATCTTCTCCTCATTATCTACCTCGGAAACGAACCTTTTAACATGCGACTGATCCTTAAGAAGTTCGTTTTTCTCGCCCATGATGGTTTTAATGATACCCATGCTTTCCCAGTCATAACCTTTGTCGTTGTGATTGATAACCATTTTGGCAGATCCGTCGAATACGAAAGGATAGCCCGACCTGCCGATCTTAAGCTCGCGAAACTTCTCAGCAAGCTCGGGAAGATCTTTTTCTTTTGATCCGACAAATAAAAGACCGGTTGTTTCACCTTTTTCATCCTTTATTGAGCTGTATCCGGTAATGTACCAGTCATTAACAACATAAGCCCTTCCGAAATAATCCCTTCCGTCATTTATCTCTTTAAAGATAGGAGAATCAAAGCCGATGACCGTTCCAACGGCTCTGTTTCCGTCATCATTCAAAACATTTGTAGATATTCTTACGAATCCGTTTTCTGTTTTCTGGAACACTGTCGCCTGGCATCCGAGAGTGGCTTTGATCTTATCAACGAAATCATAGTTGTAATGAAGTTCTTTTTTATTTAAAAGCCATTTATTGACTTTTAATTTTTCGTAATCTCCTGTTTCGGGATCGATCAAAGAGAAATCTATTTTCTCATCTGATATCCGGAACCCCTTCTGATTGAAAAGCTCCTTGCTGATCCTAAGATTCTTTTTGGCGTGTTCCATTTTAAGCTCATATTCCCTTTCGAACATTTTCATCAGGGACTGGACTTCAAGGCTGAGATAATTTTCTATAGAGTCGTAAATGTTGTTTTTTGAAAGATATACTGAAAAAAAGGTCATAGCGGATACAGAGAACACTATAATAAGAAGTATAGGTACAAATATCTTTATCTTAGCCTGAAAGTTATTAAGCCTCTTGTTAAAGAACTTCTTAACTTTTTTCATCTGTTTATCCGTTTGTACGAACAGATCGTTCTGTCTCAGGTTCTTATTCATATTCTTTAATTATTTTAGAAACATCTTCCTGTTTAACCCCGCCGTAAACCTTCTCCCCGATCATTATTACCGGGGCGAGACCGCAAGCGCCAATGCATCTTAAAGTATTCATTGAAAATTTTCCGTCAGGTGTAGTCTGACCGTTTTTAATTTCAAGTTTACTCTCAAATTCTTTGAGAACTTTCTCAGCTCCTTTTACATAACATGCCGTACCCATACATATAGATATCGGGTGTTTTCCCCTCGGTTCCATAGTAAAATATGAATAAAATGTTACTATCCCGTAAACTTTTGCCTGGGGCACTTTTACGGTTTCTGCAATTGCAGCCTGAACTTCTTTGGGAAGGAATCCGAAATGGTTCTGCGTTTTATGCAGAATCGCTATCAGATCATTCGGATCATTTTTGAATTCGCTGCAGATCTCAGTTACTTTCTCTTTTATTTCATTTTCCTTTATTTGACAGGCCATTTTGATCTCCGCATTTTTACTCTATTATTATGGAATTGAATTTGCATTTCTGGTAGCAGGCGCCGCATTTAATGCATTTCTCCTGGTCGATCAGATGAACTTTTTTAACTTCGCCTGAGATCGCTTCAGCCGGACACGCTCTTTTACATGCGCCGCAGCCCACGCATTTCTCAGGGATTATTATATATTTAATCAGAGCTCTGCAATGTTTAGACCTGCATTTTTTCTCTGTTACATGCTCTAAGTATTCATCATAAAAATTATTCAGAGTTGACAGTACCGGATTCGGAGATGTCTGGCCAAGCCCGCATAGAGACGCTGATTTTATAACCTCGGAAAAATCCTTTAATTTTTTAAGGTCCTCAACTTCGCCTTTACCGTGGGTTATTTTATTCAGAATCTGGTACAGAACTTTGTTCCCTTCCCTGCAGGGAACGCATTTTCCGCAGCTTTCCTCTACCGTAAAATCAAGATAGAATTGCGCCACCGCCACCATGCAGTCGTCTTCGTCCATAACGATAAGACCGCCTGATCCCATCATTGAACCGGCCTGTTTCAGGCATTCGTAATCTATCGGAGTGTCGAGATGTTTCATTGTTAAACACCCGCCCGAAGGCCCGCCGGTCTGCGCCGCTTTGAATTTTTTTCCGTTAAGTATTCCGCCGCCGATATCGTAGATAAGTTCTCTTAAACTCGTTCCCATAGGAACTTCCACAAGGCCGACATTCTTAACTTTTCCTGCCAGTGCGAACACTTTTGTGCCTTTCGATCCTTCTGTTCCGATCGAAGAGAACCACTCAGAACCGTTATTTATAATCGCAGGAATGTTTGCAAAAGTCTCGACATTATTCACATTCGTGGGCTTTCCCATATAACCTTTTTGAGCAGGATAAGGCGGTTTCATTACTGGCTCGCCCCTGTTCCCTTCCATAGACTTAATTAGCGCAGTTTCCTCACCGCATACAAACGCGCCTGCTCCGTATTTGAGCCCTATATCAAAATTAAAACCTGTTCCGAGTATGTTCTTCCCAAGCAAGCCCGCTTCTCTGGCTTGTGCCATAGCTATTTTCAGCCTTTTTATAGCCAGCGGGTATTCTGCCCTGATATAAATATAGCCTTCATCCGCACCTATTGCGTATCCGCAGACAGCCATTGCCTCAAGAACAGAATGCGGATCGCCTTCGAGCACCGACCTGTCCATGAACGCGCCCGGATCGCCTTCATCCGCGTTGCAGATGACATACTTTTTTTCACCCGGAACGGCTGCCGCAAGTTCCCATTTTTTTCCTGTGGGAAATCCGCCTCCGCCTCTTCCTCTCAGACCTGACATTTTCATAATTTCAACTACTTTTTCTCTGCTTCCGCTCAAACATTTACCGAGAGCCGCATATCCGTCTTTTGATATATAATCCGCGATATCTTCCGGATCGATATGGCCGCAGTTCCTCAACGCTATTTTAATCTGTTTGCTTTTCATTTTAATTTCCTTCTATCACGCCGTCGATTGTTTTTCCGGTTTTTATATAGTCCTCGATTATCGATCTTGCCCTTTTTACATCAACTTTTCCGAATACTACCGGATCTGAATCCGGAAGAGTGACCTCGACCGTAGGCTCTGAATGGCAAAGTCCCATGCAGCCTGTTGACCTGATCATAAATTCAAAAGGCTGTTTAGGCATTTCTTCTTTAAAAAATTCCATGACTTTCCCCGATCCGGAGGCGATACTGCAGGTAGCCATTGCTATGCATATCTGCACTTTCTTTTTATCTGCCGATGACTTGATCTTGAGCTTTTCAGTCAGTGTTTTGAGGTCGCCTATGCTTTTTATCGCTTTCATTTTACTTCCTGCTTTTATACATTATATTATCAGTTGCCTGACGAATATTTTTTTACATTCTCAACCAGTTTATCAAGATCCACCGGTTTCTGCATTACTACTTTGGCTCCGAGAGAATAGATATCAAAGTTCATCTGGCTTGCTTTCGCGATCGAAGAGCACAGGATCACGGGAGTCTTCAGATTTTTGTCATTCATCTCATTGAGGAATTCAAAACCTGAATCAGGAGTTTCCATCATAACATCCAAAACTACAACATCAGGTTTTTCTTTTTCCAGTTTCGCCATACCTTCTTCTCCGGTCATCGCCGAGATCACTTCTATACCGTTGGCCTCGAGTACAGCTTTATAGGCCGCTATGAAGTCTATTCCGTCGTCGATTATTAGCGCTTTAGTTGTTTTCATGATACTCTCCTTTTTTGATTGTTCGCTTTGTTTTCAACTGTTAAAAATTTAACAAATAAAAAGTTGCAAGTCAAGTGTTTTTTTTAGTTTTTTTTAATTGAGGTACTTAGCGTTTTTACTATATATAACTTTTATTATTTTTTGCTTGATTTCCCGAATTAATTTCATTATTTTGCTTATAACAACCACGGAGGATATTATGAAAGTGCAGACTATTCTTGATCAGAAAAGCAAAGTGATCTTTTCAGCCGACCCTGAAACGACTTTATGTCAGGCAATGGACATGATGCTTGAAAAGAATGTTACAGCTCTAATTGTCATGAAAAATAATGATCTTGAAGGTATAATTTCTCAGAGAGATGTTATGCGTATCTGCCATGTTTCCGCCAACAGCCCGAAAGAGCTGAAGGTAAGGGACTTTATGACAAGGTCTGAACTGCTTTATACCTGCGGCCCGGACGACACAATTGAAAAACTGATGGATACAATGACTGAAAAAAGGATCAAACATATCCCTGTGTTAAAAGAAGATAAGCTGGTCGGCGTAATATCAATAGGCGATATCGTAAAAAATCTGCTTGACGCAGCAAAATCCGATAATAAACTTCTTAACGATTATATATCCGGAAATTATCCCTCATAAATTCCATGTTCCAAATTTAGTCTGCGGCTTAAACTCATTATCGTTTTTAAGCCGTATTCTTTTTTAGAATTTATCGAGCTGTCCTTTCTTTCGTAATAATAATAAGCATAGTTCCCGACAGCCTGCATAACTCTCAGACAGGCGAACAGATCGATACCGGATTTAAAACTGTCAATATCGCTGTCAACATGGCGCGCGGAATTAAAATATGTTCTGGAAATATCATCTTCCATACCTTCATATTTTACCGTTCCTGAGCTGTAAATGAACGATGCGAGATCATAATAAAAAGAGCCTTTTCTTCCCGACTGAAAATCAATAAAATAAAGCTCTCCGTCTTTTAACATTATGTTCCTTGTCTGGAAATCCCTGAACATAAAATATTTTTTTTCGTAGAGATCGGTTGATGAAACAATCTGATTTATAAACATCCGGAATTTAACCGGATCGTAATTTTTATGAAATCTTTTGAGGAAAAATTCTTCGAACCGTTCTATGTCTTTCTCCATATACTCTTTTGAGAATACTGAACCCTGATAGCACTTGGAATAATCTATTTTGTCATACAGTTTTGTCTGGATCACAGGCAGTTTCTCGATGATCTTCGCGTAGATTTCTTTCACGGCTTCAAGATTACCTGATCTGACCATTTCATCGCAATAAGATTTAGCCGTAACATCGCCAAGATCACTTAAAAGATATGTTCTGCGGTCATCAGATACGGAAATAAACTCAGGAACCTTAAATCCGTTCTGCTCAAATGTTTTCCTGAAGCTTAGAAAAGCTTCGTTCTCAGAAATATCGGGACCGTAAACAGCGATCACCGAACCATCTTTGTGTTTAACTCTATAAATTTCCCGACGTGAATAATCTCCCTTCAGATTTATTATTTCAGGGTCAGACAGGCCTGTTTTTCTGCATAGATCTAAAATATTCTTCATCAGAAAAACTTCTTTAGTATGTCATTCTTAACATTGATATACATTATATTTTCAGTTCCGGCATCTTTTCCTACCGAAGAGGATATCCCCGCTCCCTGAATGAAAACTACCTTTTCGTCATCACGAAGGTAAAGCAGATATTTCCTCAGAGCAGGCGGTATTTTTTTATCGCTGAGCACCTTGCTTATTTTCTCGGCTTTTTTCTTACCGAAAGGAATGAAAACATCATTTATGCTTATCCTGCCCATACGCAGGTCTCCTTTCACTTTTGAAACGTCAAAGAAAAACTCAGACCTTCTCTTTTCGCTCAGCCCGATCTTAGTTTTATTACAAAATCCCTTTTTATTGATTATGATTATATTATTTCCGTGAGTCGAGACGGAATAATCCTCCGTCTGAAAGATCGAGCCTGATTTTTTCTGAATAACATCGTTTATCATAGCGGTTTTGATCCTGTCGGGACTGTACAGGCAGCCTGTGCTTTTGAATGCTTTTTGAAGAATCGAGGTTCGCATGGCGGGTTCAAGACTGACAAACCCTCTGCGATCGACAACGGAAAATCCAGCTGAGCAGTGCACGATTTTTGAAAATGTTTTTTCTGAGATTTTATCTATAAAATCTCTGGCTTCCGTAACTGACCTTGAGAAACCGTTCAGTGAATTTTTTACATCTCTGTTAAGTTCTTTTTCGATCATCGGAAAAATTATATTTCTGATCCTGTTCCTTGAAAATTCCGTTTTTATATTCGACGAATCTTCCACATATTCGATTTTATTTCTTTTTGCATAATCCGAGATTTCAGATCTGGTGAATTCAAGAAGAGGCCTGATAAACTTACCTCTGGTCTTTTTTATTCCGCAGGCTCCCTCAAGCCCAGCGCCCCGCATTATGTTGAAAAAAACCGTTTCGGCATTGTCATCCGAATGGTGCCCCTGAGCGATAAAATCAAATTTTCGGGCTATCATTTCATAATCCGAATACCTGAGTTCTCTTGCCGCGGTCTCGGTAGAAATACCTTTTCTTTCTGCGTAACTGATAACATCTAGACTTATTATAACAAGATCGATCCCGTATCCTGCGCATACTTTTTTTACAAATCTTTCCTCAGAGACCGATTCTTTACCTCTAAGATTGTGGTTGAAATATACCGCCGCCGGTTTTGAGATCAGCTCTTCTCTGAATAATTTTACGGTCAGGTCGAGAAGGGTTCCCGAATCCGCTCCACCGCTGTATGAGACCGCGATCCTTATATTTTTATCGTAAGGATCTAGTCTCTGAATAAATTTCTTGTAAGAATTATACATTACCGCCCGAAAATTAGTTTTCCTTTTTTGATCACTGTCTCACCGCCGAATCTGGCTCTGAGGATATAAATGTAAACTCCGTTTGACGGAATATCCCCGTCATCGTCTTTCCCGTCCCAGAAACACTGCTGGTAGTTGGCTGCGGGATTAACCATTGTATCACCGATGATCTTAACCTTTCTGCCGTTTATAGTATATATCGTGATAGTATAAGATTCCAGATCGGCCTGAGAATCCACCGCGAAACCGAATGTCGTTCCTTTTTTCCTTATGGGATTAGGATAGTTGAGAAGGTTGCCTATACGCGCGCTTGAGTTGTCGCTCTCCTGTATCACTTCAAAGGACTCTGCTTTTTCGCTGTAATTATTGAAAGCATCCCATGCTGAAATTTTAATATTGTGATTTCCGGACTCCAGAGATGAAGGCTGATAAGATGTGTGCCCCTTTTTATAACTGTCTGTGTCATAAACAAAATAAGGGGTAACATCTGTCATTTCTCCGTCTATCTCCATTATTATTTTATGGCCTATACCCCCGGAAGTGTTGATGCCGTTCGCGTCAGATATCTCTGCGAATATGACCGGGCTCTGCCCTATCGGATCGCCTGTTATATAATTAAGACTGTTGAAACATATCTTGATATCGGGCGGAATTGTGTCGCTGATCGTGATCGCTGCATCCCCTCTTATAGATACGCTGTTTATTGAACCTGAAAATTCGTCGCCCGACAGATTATAACCGTAGAAAAGGACTTTCCCTTTATTATCTCCGTAAGTCAGGTCCTTGGGAAGAATAAATTCAGCTGTCGAACTGCCGTTTGATATCGTAGAATTGGCAGAAAGTATAGCTTTTCCCGGAAGAGAATAAATTATGCTGTCAGTCCCCTCTTCCCACCTTTCTGTATTGAAATAAGCTCTTCGTACTTCAGAGTCGATTATCGTCGTATTCAGATATCCGTTCGTGTCAGTGACGCCTGGTGAAAGCGATGTGTTAAGGCTGGAAATTATCGAATCCAGTACAAGAGTATTAAGCTCGATGGAAGGTTCCGATTCGACAATGGCTTTGTCGTTAAAGAACATTAGAGCCGGATCTCCGATAAGCATATAACAGCTCGAATTCGAAACGGGATAATTGTTCTTACCTGTCTTTAAAGCTTTACCGATAGTCAGCTTGTTAACCGGATCAAAAAATTCGGCTTCGAAGATCTCGCCCACGAACCCTTCGTTCGATCCCGAATAAACAGGACCTACGCTGTTTATCAGACCTATGCTTCCCTTATTTGGGCTTATTAGCATCTGTTCCGCGAGATATTTCACTTCAGGATCATTAAATACTCCGAACGAACATGTCGCGCCGATCATAAAAAAATACTTCTCATAATTATTCACATTGGCAAAAGATGAAGCGGTGAAAAGCCTTTCGTGGGCAAGCTGCATTGGAGCCCCGTGCCCCACATAACAGAATACATTGAAGCCGCTCTGAAGTTTTCTGGACAGCTCCTCCTGTGCCAAAGGCTTAAGATATAATCCCGTAGCTGATGAGAATTCGAACGGGAATTCTGTCGAATAGAGTTTCTCGGTGTAATAGTATCCCGGTATTTTTGTATAGATCCTGCTCTCAGTATTATCGATATGCTCAGTTTCGTACCATCTGTCATAATCCGGATTCCTTTCGTCGTCAGCGACCAGAAGTATTTTCGACTTCTTTATTCCCGGGCTGTTATTGTTGATATATGAGACTGTTTTGGATACGACATTTCTCAGTTCTGTCAAGCTGCTCACAGTAAACCTTCCTAAAGCTATATGTTGCGCAGGAAATGTCGAATACAGGTTTGCGTAAAAGTCATCTGATCCTCTTCCGGTATTAGCGCTGTATGCCGGATCAGAAGTATAAATGAAATTCTTTTCGGGAGTGCCTGTTTCGTTCTTTATGTAGCAGTTCCCGTCACCTGCAAGCAAAATATATTCAGTTCCCCAGTTCTCGTATGCGTATTTGATGAAATTCCTCGTTGCGGCAGGTTCCTGATATCCTCTTCCGAACTCATTAGAAATATCATCAATATTTACGACCTCTATGTAAAACCCCTCAGTACCGGCTCCGATATGAGCCTGAATATAATTCATTTCGTCATTTTTGAAAAAATCATAGAATTCCGGAGGCGAGATTATTACCATACCAGCATAAAAAGATCTTGAGTGAAGACTCTGGGTAGCTGAATTATCAAAAACGCTGATCTGCGCAGGGGCTTTATATGAACCCGAAAACAATAAATAGGAGTTAAAATTCTTATCTGCTGTAATGTAGCAGAAATCGCTATTCAAAACCGATGCTCTCACATTAAGCGGATCCGTAATGTCGAAAAGCTCCTGTCCCGAGGAATTATCTAAATTCAGTCTGTAGTTTAACGACGAATCGAGCTGAGCGCTGAAATATTCATCGGCAAGACCTCCTGTCACTCTGCCGTAATAAAGTATGTCGAATCCGTTATAGTATTTAGTATAACCGGTTTCAATGTTCATCATGCTGAACCGGTTAACGGATCCCGAATTAAACAATCCGCTGTTATAATCCTTTTCAAACGAAAGAACATAGGAAGTGGTGTCTGAGAGCGAATTATTGTTTATTGAATATTTTATTCTTGCAAGATTCTGTGATATATCTGCGGCATGATTTACTTTTAATTTTATAGGATATGTTGCGTCAATATCTTTCATTGCGAATTCTACGCTTTGGGTCTGAAGCGGCTCCACCTTAAAATTATACCATCTGAATGAATCGTCAGCCGACAGAAGACTGTTCCTTTTTTCAGCGAAAACATGCCTTTGAAAAACACTTTTTTCTGTAAAAACAGAAGGAGATGAAGAAAGCTCTGCCATATCCTTACCGTCAGATGGCGATCCGATCCCCAAATCAATCCAGTAATAGGTATATTCAGAATACTTATTGAAATAATGAGTGGAAACTGTTGAGTCTCTCTGCGTTGTCTGCGTTCCGTAAAATATTATATAATCACTGTCCTCAAAATAACCGTTGCCGTTCAGATCGACCACTTTTCTCGCTGTTTCAAGTGCCCCGTGGAAAACATGATACAGAGAATCAACAGGGTTATTCTCTATATCTTTTCCGGCTCCCGAAAAAACTTTTATTCTGCTGCAGAGCGCTGCAGACAAGTCCGCTCCTGCACTTCTCAAAATTGACCCTGTTACCTTATATATTCCCTCATCTTTTATCTTAAGTTTCATCCATTCGGTCTGCCTGTCGAGGAAAGATTCCGAAGTCTGTTTTTTAAATTTAACGGGATTATTCAGGGCATAATCAAGATTGATCAGAGAATTCTCAAAAGAATCTTTTGCTTTTTTATTTTCCGCTTTCGGATTCTCGAAACTCCTGCCGAATTTAACTTTGATATTTACCCCGGTGGAAAGTACCGCTAAATCTTTTTTGACAGTAAGGGGCCTGAAGATCACTCTATAAATATCCATGTTGTTCATACGGCCGAAGTAATTCAGCTCGGCGGGCTTTAGTTCTCTATCTTCCCTGTTCTCCGGCATTTCGTACGATGAAGTTATCAGACCGTTCTTACCTTTCCTAAATCTTTCGAAAGTTGCAAGTTCTGATCTGTTAAATGTTTGCGTGCCGTTCAGCGAGTAATCTAATGAAGGGCTGCTTCCTTCCGGAACAGCGAAATGAAATGTTTTCTCAAAAAACTCAGTTTCCGGATAATGACCTGCCTTCAGATAATCATCGGGGAAAATACACTTCTTTATATCCTTACCGTCAATTTTTTCAATTTCAAACTTAAATCCTGTAACAGTCTCGTTTATCTGAATTCCTGAAGATTCTGAAAGTATCGAAGTGGCTCCCGAGCAAAAAATGGCGAAAACGGTCAGTGCAGCAAATAAATTTTTTTTCAATTTTTTTCTCCTCTGATCTGTTCTGATGTTTTACCGAACCTTCTTTCCCGCTTCTGATAATCGGCTATTGCAGCAAGAAAATCCTCTTTTCTGAAATCCGGCCAGAATTTGTCTGAAATATATAGCTCGGTATATGCGCACTGCCAAAGCAGAAAATTACTGATCCTCAAATCCCCGCCTGTCCTGATCATCAATTCTGGGTCAGGTATGCTCCCCGCATATAAATAAGTTTTGAATATATTTTCGTCTATGTTTTTTATCCCGTCATTAATTATCCTGTTGACAGCTTTTACGATTTCTTCTCTCCCTGAATAGCTGATCGCAAGGAAAAGGGTCATTCCCGAATTGTCTTTTGTTTTAAAGATCACATCATCCAAAGATTTTCTTGCGTCCCGGGGAAGATCATCAATTTCACCTATCGGAACCACTCTTACATTCTTTTCCATCAGCGAATCGATCTCTTTGAATATCGTTTCAACCAGCAGAGCCATAAGGCAATTGACCTCAAATTCAGGCCTGTTCCAGTTTTCTTTGGAGAAAACATACAGCGTGAGATATTTTACGTTGAGATCAACGGATGCTTCGATCGCATCTCTGGCGGAATTAACGCCTTCATTATGCCCGTTCACCCTGTTCAGTCCCTGCTGCTTTGCCCATCTGCCGTTGCCGTCCATTATTATCGCGATATGGGATGGTATCCTCGATCTGTCTCTTGTCAGGTCGCTGTACTGAATTTTTCCGATGTTCATTTTTTTTCTCACTGTTTTAAATTCGTTATACGGGAATTTAATCAAAGTTTATCTGCTTTCAAAGGAGTTTAACTCACACATTTGGAAAAAGTTTAAAAAAAAAACAGGTCAAAAACCTGCTTTAAAAAAATATGCCAGTGTTCATTACTGATATTTCTTCGCGTCTTTTGCTCTTCCTACTTTTACAAGCGCTATCTGAATATAATCTTTTATCTTTTCCTTATATTCAGCAGAGAAAGTCTCGAATTTCGGCTCGATAAGTTCAACTATCTTCTGATATTTCGCTGCGTCGTTATAAAAAACTGTCAGAAAATAAATAGTTTCCTGATCATTCGGATTGATCTGTATTATCTTTTCAAAATTCTCTATCGCTTTGTCAGTAGCTTTATTTTTGCTGAATAGAACTCCCTGATTGAAAAGAATGTCAGTGTTTTCGGGGTCAAGAACTATAAGCCTTTCGTAGAAGGGCAAAGCTTTGTCATACTCGTTTTTGCCTTCATAATGTTTTGCAAGCTGCAATAGAGCTTCTTTGTTGCTCGGATCAAGCTCAAGCACTTTATTCAGCATTTCAACAGCTTTTTCAGTTTCCGATTTTTCAGTATAGAGGTTGTAGAGATTTATATAAACCGAAACAAGATTTTTCATATCTGATTCGGGTTTAGCGAAAGGTATAGCTTCGTTGAATTTCTCAATCGCTTTGTCCTGGTTTTTCAGCTGAAGATAAATTGTTGCGATTATATCTTTCGTTATGAAATCGTCATTTTTATATTTGTCAGCAAGCTCAAGGTCCGCAAGAGCCGCATTGAACAATTTTTCAGCCTGTTCAGCTTCAACAACCTCCGCATTGAGGAGTTTAACAGCCTTATTGAATTTGTCATTGATCCCGGATCCTCTCAAAGTTCCGAAAGCTTTTATTGACATATTATCTATATTCTCTTTCTCATAAACAGGATCAAGCGATTTTACTTTTGCAAAACTGTCGTACATTTTCGCCCAGTTTTCCTGTTTGAAATGTATATAGCCTTCAAGATATGCCGCTTCAACATTGTCAGGCTGCTGCTCGAGAACAAGGGACAGCTCCTTCTGAGCTTTCTGCATATCATCCCTGTTCATGCTTATCTTCGCTTCTGTAAGGTGAGGATTGGTGGGTGCGCAGCTCTGAAAAATCAATGAACTTAGAACTATGGTCATCACTACTAAAACTATTTTTTTCATTTTCACTTCCTTAAATTTAAGTTAAAATTAGCCCGAAATATAATTTCTTGCCGATTATTAGTCAAGGAAAAATACAGTTTTCAATTTAATTCAAAATCTGTTATATTTAGCGTAAATTATTATCAGGCGGGAAAATGGATATCGAAAAATTTGACGGACTTGAAGAGATCGAAATGATAGTTCCCTCTATCAAAACAAAACAGAGAATTGACAGATACATTTTCTCATTTTTAAAAAATATCAGCAGAAACAAGATCCAGCTTCTTATTGACAATGGCTATATAAAAGTTAATTCACAAATTACAAAATCAAATTATACTGTTGCGCCAGGAGACAGGATACTGATCAATCTGCCAAGAGCGGAGAAGAATGAAATACTCCCCGAGGAGATTAAAATTGACTTTGTTTATCAGGACGAATACCTCGCTGTTATCAACAAACAAGCTGGTTTAGTAGTACATCCGACTTACTCCGCCTTGAACGGCACTCTTGTGAATGCGCTGATGTTCCATTTCGGTGATGAACTTTCGTCTGTGAATGGAGAGTTAAGACCCGGAATAGTGCACAGACTCGACAAAGATACCACAGGCCTTATGGTCGTAGCGAAGAATGATCTGGTTCACAGACCTCTTTCTGAGCAGTTCGCCGATAAGAGCGCATCTCGCGAGTATATAGGAATATGCATAGGAAAACTTAAACCAGATAAAGGTAAAATAGAAACTCTTTTGCAGAGATGGCAGAAAGACAGAAGGGTGATCGTAGTATCGAAATTTGAGGGCAAAAAAGCTGTGACGAATTATGAAACGATCGAGGAATTCAGGAAATTCTCGGTCGTAAAATTCAGTCTTGAAACAGGCAGAACGCATCAGATAAGAGCTCATATGAAGTATCTCGGTAACCCTCTATTCGGTGATAAAACATATGGCGGCGATAATTTAAAACTTATAAATCTTCCGAAAAATCAAACCGTAAGGCTGAATGACATGTTGAAACAGCTTAACCGTCAGGCTCTACACGCAAGAAAACTCGAATTTTTCCATCCGGTTCTTAAGAAGAGAATGTCCTTTGAATGCCCCGTGCCTGATGATATGCTGAAAACAATTGAACTGATCAGGCAGTATGAATATTGAAAAATTTTAAATTGCATAATAAGTTTTTTGATAATATATTTGAACCCTGTGAATAATAAAGGTGGAGGTTAGGCTTTCCGGCTTAGAGATTTATGAATAAAAATACCGTTATAAATAATTTGGTAATTACAATTGCGATCTTAATTATATCATCCTTGAGCGCAAAAGAGGTAACAGACCAGTATGGCAAGACCTGTCATACAGTAAAGATAAATCAGGATATGGTAGAATTCGTTAGGATCAAGATAGATAAGATTTTCCTGTATAAAGAACCCGATCTGCAAGAGCCTCTGACCTCTTTGGAAAGCAAGGTATTTGTACAGCTGCTTGACAGGGACGGAAAGCTTTTAAAGGTAAGAGCTTTCGTAGGAGAAAATTCTTCAGTAGAAGGCTGGTTAAACAAAGCACAGGTTTTTACTACAAAAGATATGATTGACATTTTTTACGGCGAAGATTATGATGCCAAGAATAAGGAAAAGGAGATCGTAGATGTCGATCTCAACACAACTTCGTGGATT
>Ga0209417_1003107_pt1 | contig 23210 bp, 39 predicted proteins | sample RifGroF2_FD_184002 | JGI IMG/M metagenome (GOLD analysis project Ga0209417, IMG submission 184002) | Groundwater microbial communities from Rifle, Colorado, USA - Groundwater F2 (SPAdes) (version 2) | ecosystem: Environmental > Aquatic > Deep subsurface > Groundwater | place: Rifle, Colorado... | reverse complement strand
AGAATGGTTACTATTGATGGTAAGGATTATTTTATTGCTAAAGATGTTGCAACTATATTAGGATATAGCAATCCAAGAGATGCTATTAGTAGGCATTGCAAGGGTGTCGTAAAACACGACAGCTTTAGAGATGGAGGAAATGAAATATCTTTAATCCCTGAAGGTGATGTCTATAGACTTATAATAAAATCTAAATTGCCAGAAGCAGAGAGATTTGAAAAATGGGTTTTTGAAGAAGTTCTTCCTTCTATTAAACAAAATGGAGCATATGTGTCTAAAAATATAACTTCAGAACAAGAATTAAAATTAGATAAATATTCGACTAATAAGAAAATTAGGAATACTTTTAAAACTTGTAATTTAGAATTAATAGAGAATGAATATCGTGAATGTATGCTATACCATAAAAATAAAGATGGAAAGGAAAAGAATAGTATTCAAAATATTATTATAAATTCATTAGTTGACAGAAAACAAATATTAATTAATAGTGGTAAAGGAGCATTTGCTTTAGCTATTGCAGAAGTTACAAATGAAATAATTAAGAAACAGAAAGAAACAGGAAATAAGAGTAGAGGACAAACAATCTCTTATAAGAATAAGATTATTTCTAAATTGGAAGGTGAAATATCAACATTAAATCCTTCTATTGATGAATTTATGTGTTTTAACATCCATCCAATTTCTGAAAATTATATGTATAAACCAATTAATGCTTATAATGGTGGATTATCAATGGCACGTACAGATACATATAATACTTGGATTAAAAGATTTCCTAGAGATGAAGCATTGCCTAAAGAAAAATTAAATATTAAATGGGATAAACCTGTAAAAGTATTTATTAAAGTAGATTGCTTGGAAAGATTTGATGTTTCTAATTTTATTAAAGCAATTAATGACATGTTGGTGAATAGAATCTTTGATGAAGATGATAAAATTGTTGTTGATACTCAGATACAAAGGAATAAAGTTGTAGATTCTTATTCTGAAGGAAGGATTTATGTTTGTATAAGAAATGTTGATTAATTGATTAGAATATTAAAATAAATATACATATTTTTGAAGAGAGGATTGTTTATATCTGTCCTCTCTTTTTTATTTTTAAAAATAATAAATTATTAAAGGAGTGCATTTAATTATGGAAAAAGTTTTATTTAGATATTCTGATTCAAATTTTTGTGCTTATTTGCATTATTTAGGTTATGAGATTATCGGATTTGATATTGTTGAAAAACGTGGCAATAAAGCAAAAGTATTTCTACATTTTGAAGGAATCAAAGAAGAATTAATTAGTTTGTTTAAGGATTTTCAAAATAATGATATTCAAGTTAATCCTAAAAAGTTTGGTCAATCAAAAAATGTTGTATTGAAAGTTGTAAAGGGATATTTGTGTGATTATTTGAGAAATAAGAGGTAAGAAAATACATGATAAGGGAGGCATTTAATTATGCTAAGAGTAAGTGATATTGTAACAATAGAAGAAATAGAAAAATGGGGTGCAGGAGATTGTATTACTGTAAAAGCAGGAACAGGAATTGGGAAAAGTTGGTTAATTAAAAATTCATTATATAATATTGCAAAACAAGAAAATAAAAGAATATTAATGTTAATACATAGATGTAATTGTACTGAACAATTTATTGATGAAATTACAAGAGATAATAAAACTGATGTAATTGATATTAAGACATATCAAAAATTAGAATATAAAGAATTACATAGATATAAAAATGATTTAAGTGAGTATCAATATATTGTCTGTGATGAATTTCATTATTTTATGAGTGATGCAGCATTTTCAAAAACTACTGATATGTCACTTGATTTAATATTAGGTCAACAATTTGTTACAAAAATATTTATGAGTGCGACAGGTGATGATATGAAAAGATATATTAATGAATTTAAAAATATAGAAACTATAGATTATGAATTGCCAATTGAATTTAATTTTATTAATAGTTTATCTTTTTTCTATAATGATGATACATTTGAAAATTTTATGGAAGAAATAATTAAAAGAAAAGAGAAAGCAATATTTTTTATTCAATCTGCAAAGAAAGCATATGAATTATATCAAAAGTATAAAGATAATTGTTTGTTTAATTGTAGTAAAAATAATAGTGATTATTATAAATATGTTGATAAAGAAAAAATTAAAAATATGCTCACTAATGAAAAATTTGAAGATTTAATATTAATAACTACTACTTGTATGGATGCAGGAGTGAATTTAATTGATTTAGAATTAAAACACATAATATGTGAAGTTGAAGATACAGGTACGTTAATCCAATGTATAGGAAGAAAAAGAATTCAAAATGAAAATGATAATATAAATTTATACATAAAAATAATTAGTAATAATTTTCTAGGTGGTAAGGAAACACAAATAAAGAAAAGATTATTGATGGCTAATTTCTTAAAAAAGCATACTATTAAGGAATTTATATTAGAATTTCCTCGTCAATATGATTTTTCAAATATAGTTTATGATGTCGTAGTTAAAGAAAATGATAAAAGCACTAAGAAAATAAATGGTTTAATGGTTTTTAAATGTGAGGAGGATTTAAAAGAAATTGAATTAATAAAGGATTTTGGTAAGTATGGTTATTGTGAATACTTAAAAAATATTTTCTGTATTAATTTTTATAGAGTAATAGAAGAACAAAATAAAATAGATCAATTAGAAAAATATTTAGAATCTATTGTTGGCAAGAAATTATTTAAGGAAGAGCAAAAAGAATTAGCAAAATTAGTTAATATAAAAAGAGATGGAAAATTGTTAAAAAGTTATGGTTCATTGAATGCTTACTTTTTAGAAGATAATATTAATTTTATAATTAAAACAAATACAGATTGGAACAGAAAATTAGATGATGGTACTAAAAATAAACAATATGGAAAAACATATTGGATTGTTTGTAATATTGATAAATAAATATTAAATTGCCAAAATTTTAGAAGTAAGCCTCTTTAAAAAGGGTTACGTTAAAAAACTTGGCAATTTATAAAATTATGATTTTGAATAATCAAGGAGGAATAAAAATGAGTGACAAATTTTATATTTATAAATGGGTATATAGAATTACTAATGTTTTATATGTTGGGAAAACAACAAATTTACAAACTAGGACTAATCATCATAAAAATGATAAGATATGGTTAAGTAAAGATGTTGAATTATATTATGCAGAATTACCTAATAAAACTGATATGGATATTTATGAAATTTATTATATTAATAAATATAAACCTAAATATAATACTAGATTTATGAATAATATAGAATTTTCTATAGAATTACCGAAATTAGATTTTAAATTATATGAACAAAAAAATAAAAATGAAAATCCAAAATCATTTTACAATGAACCAGTTATATTAAATAATAATGAAACAGGTAAATATTTGAAAAACCTTTATATGGAAGTTAATAATTTAGATGTTTTTAAAGTTAAAAATAGTTATTTATATGAAGTAATAAAAAATTATCATTATGATTTTATTAAATTAATTTATGATTTATGTGCAGGATTTGAAGAGAAAGACAATAAAATATTGTTAAATAAAAGAAAAACTCTTTACTTTAATTCTCCTAGAGTTGATTTTTATATGTTGTCTTTATTCAAAAGATTAAATATATTTGATATACAAGGTAATTATTATATTTTTGATAAAGACATAATTTCTTATAAATTTTTTGAAAGAATAAAAGAAAAAGCTATTAAAATATTGGAAAATAATGAATATTGTTTAGTAAAATTATAAAATAAAATTATATAAGTTTATATAATGTAAATTTAGAAAGTAATAATTTTAAATTTTATCTATTAAACCAAGTGAAAAATTTTGCTTTTACTTTTCTTGTGAGTGCTTGCACGAACAAAAAATAAAACAACTTAATTTTGAACCGTATTTTAAATTAGTTAAATTATCTCCTCTATGTTAAAACAACAATATAAATATAAAAAATGATATTGACTTTAACTAATATTATATAGTATAATTATAGCAATTTAAAAAATATATTGTAAAGGAGATAATCATATGATTAGTTTGAAAAAACAAGCGGAGTCTAATTTTATAAGTTTAAAAAAGAAAGCATTAGATACAATTTCTATATTTGGATTAACAAATGTTCATGCAAAAGTATGTTTAGTATTAGATTATTCAGGTTCTATGCGTCCTCTCTATAGAGAAGGTATAATTCAAAATACGGCAGAAAGATTATTAGCATTAGCATCTAAATTTGATGATGATGGATGTATAGAAGTATTCATATTTCATCATGAAGCATATCAAATTGGTTCACTTTGTGAGAATAATTTTTTTGATTATATAAATAGTCAAATATTTAGTAATAAAAACTATAAATTTGGTCGTACAGAATATTCTTGTGCTATGGATAAAGTATTGAATTATTATTTCCCTACTAAATCTAAAGAACCTGTTTTTGTAATATTTATTACTGATGGTAATAATTCAGATAAAAATAAAACTACAAAATTAATTAAAGAGTCGTCTAATTTACCTATATTCTGGCAATTTATTGGGATAGGTGATGAAAAATTTGATTATTTGCATAAATTAGATGATTTAAAAGGTAGAACAATAGATAATGCAAATTTCTTTGAAATAAAGAATTTAGAGAAAATAAGTGATGATGAATTGTATAAAAAATTACTTAATGAGTTTCCTAGTTGGATTTCTGAAGCAAAGAAAATTGGGGTTATAAGATAGTTAAATAAAAATACCCTCTACTTTTTAATTTTTGTAGAGGGTATTCCTTCCTATTCCACATTTATTAATTTCTCAACAAACAATTTAGAAATTGTCTTCTGCGTTGAAGAATTATTAATTATTAATTTATCCTGTCCTTTTGTACGGAATATACTTTCCCACATTGGATTAGATTTTGATGTAATATTACCCTTCCATCCATTTACTTCAATATCATCTTTAAGTTTATAAAGAATATCTCTCCAATCTTGCCTATCATAAATCTTAGCAAATAAGGATATCCACCCATAAAACATTAAAGGTTCAATTATCATTGATTCTTTTCTAAGTGCTTGCCTAGTCTGATAATCTACAGAACCGAAATGTTGAGGCCAGAATTCTGCAATCTGATTGAATGCCTTGATTAAAAATTTGCTAATATCATTTGCTTGCTCACGATTTAAAGGAGAAAAATTTTGGTCAATAGCACTTGACATAGTTGAAAATGTAACAACTTTATCATTTTTCCCCTTTAATCCTACAGATATAGTTTCAATTTTATCTTGGAGAATTGAATTATTATCATTCATTAAATTACGAATTATTGTATTACTGAAAGATTTTACATTTAAAAACTCTGATCTCGTTTTTGAAATTTTTGTAGGCATTAAACTATACTCAGCGAACAGATTACTTGCTTGAAATTCATCTAGTACCTCAATTACAACATTATACCTATATAAATTTGGATCTGGCATAACTTTTTTTTTAGATTTATCCCAATTCTTTTTCCAAAGTCTACAACTTTGTATGCGGTGCATACCATCTAAAATATCGAGGGATTTTTCACCAAACAATACACGATTATCAGAATCATATTTAATTGTGGGATTATCTTTTTCCTCATCAGTTTGTAAATAGTTTAAGGTAATAGTACCACCATTTAATGAATATTTGCTCATTTCATTATAAATCTGTCTAATTTTGGTGATATTTGTAATTGGCTTCTCTTCGCCACGAACGATGCGTAAACCCCTTTGTGTATTGGGATTATAACGAAGTAGATAATTTTCTTCCATATCTGCTAATTCATATGCGGAAAGACTTGTCATGTATTTTGAAGGTTCACTATTTTTCATCAAAACAGACACATCTTGCAATTCCCAATTAGTTTGTGTTTCTTTTAGTGTGCTATCTACTCCACTAATTCCACTAACATCCATATTCCCTATCTCCTTTTCAACAATACTCATATCATTTTCCACTCTCCTATTCATGAAATCCATCAATTCTAATAATTAAATGATTTCTAACTAACTCAATCATCTTAATATTCATTATATCCATTTTTACATAAAAAGTATACCTCTTTTACAATAATAAATATCAAATTTAATAAATTTTTTAGTTCTAAAAGGATAATCTATACTTAATATAGAATACTACTCTATAACATCACTTATCATCATTTCTAATATTATATGAAATAGGAGTAGATTATATGATAAAAGATTTAATTCCAGCCGTAGCATACTGTAGAGTCTCAACTCTATCAGATGATCAAGAAAATTCCTTCGAGAATCAAAAATCATTTTTTCATCGGGAATGTGAACGTCTTGGATATTATCTTGTTGAAGATGTGGGAACAAATGGTATATTTGCTGATCGTGGTATTTCTGCTAAATCTATGATTAAAAGACCAGAATTTTTAAAAATGGTTGAGCAATCTAAAACAAAATCATTTCAAATGATCTTATGTAGTAATATTTCTAGATTTAGTCGTAATGTAAGTGATTTGACAGATACTATTAGACAATTAAAGAAAAATAATGTATATGTTCACTTTATTAAGGAAAATCTTCAAACTAATGATTCAAACGATGATTTCGTAATTGGTATATTAAGTCAAATTGCACAACAAGATATAGTAGAAATGTCTAAGAAAATTCAATTTGGTATGAGAGAAGCACAAGTTAAGGGCAAGTTCACTTCAATGCCTCCATATGGTTACGATAAAATATCTGGATATTTACAAGTAAATGAAGATGAAAAAGAAGTAATAGAATTAATGTTTCATTTATATACAACCAAAGGATTCTCTATTGATAAGATTACAAGAGAATTAAATGCTATTTGTATACCATCTAAGAAAGGTAAGAAATGGCAACATACTACTATTCGTCATATTATAACTAATCCTATTTATATAGGAATACAGATTAATCATAAAACGGAAATGAAGGATATTTTTATTAATCTTGTAGAAAAAATAAATGAGCATGAGCAAATAAAAAATTATTTTGATCATTTACAGATAATTGATAAAGAAATGTTTATTAAAGCACAAGAGATTAAAAAAGAGCGTTCAAAAATGTCAGATAATAATAAAAAATATAGTTCAACTAATATTCTTTCAAATATATTTATGTGTGGGAATTGTCATGCAAGTATGAAGCGTATGCAAAGAAGTGATAAAAAAGGTGTATTCTTCTATGTTTGTGGTAATTGTCATAAAGATAGATCAATTTGTCCATATTATAATTATATTACAGAAGTTAAAATTTTTAAGTATATTATGGATGAAGTTAAAAGTTTTAGTATGGATATAGAAAATAAAGAAGGAATAAATTTAAAAAGTTTATATCAATTTCATATAGATAATGATTTAGGAACAAAATTTATAAATAAACTACCTGAAATAGAATCTAAAATTGATAAATTGGAAAATAGAAAAAAGAATTTTCAAGAAATGAGAGCAGATGGAGATATTTCTAAAAATGATTTTAGAGATAGAATGAATGAAGTTGAAAATGAATTAAAAGATTTGTATAGGAATAAAGATAGGATTTTGAATATTGAAAGAGAGATTAATAGTGTATGGGAAATCTATGAATGGTTGATTATTAAATCTAAAGAATTTGATATAAATACAGCAACTAATGATGATGTCAAAAAATTAATTGCTAGGTTAACTCATACTACTATTGATGGAATAAAAGTTCCTAATATAGAATTTAATAATGGATTAAATAAAGATTTTTCTACAATTATGAAAGAATATACTTCTCAATACGTTGATTATTAGAAGTGCGTGATTAGTTGTTGTCCCAATAGTCAAAAGTAAAAGGTATCTTTAAATAGATACCTTTTACTAATTCGACTTATTATTAACTTATCCTTTTTAATTTATTAATATTAACAATAACTTTAATTCCAATACATAATTTATCTTCTATTATACACCCACCTATAATAAATTGTTCAAATTCTATTTTATTTTTATTTTTATTAATGTTACTTATGAAGTCTTTTAATTTTGAACTATCACTTTCTTCTAAGTCAAAAACTTCTTGAATTTGTTTATATATTTCATTCTTTATTTGTGATAAACTACTATCTGTGAATTCTATTTTAATTGCATAATAATGTGGAGTTTCTTTATTCTCATATATTTTACACATAATAGGATTAAACACTATTACCTTTTCTATTTCTTCCATACTTCATCACCCTATACATATGTATTAATCAACTAACATTTTATTGTCTGGTAATTATTGTAATTCATTTTATTTCCATCACATCCCCTACAAATACCTCTCCTCAATTTCACTCCAATCTAAACACCAATTCCCATCCCATCCTTTATTCCAATCAAATCTTTTACCAAATAATACTTTATTCTCACAATTACTACTTCTTAAATTACTCTCTACATCGTCCATAAATATATTTCCACTTCCTGACATTTCCACTATACTCTTATCCATAATACATCCATCATTTCTAAGTAATATATAATCCTTAATAAATGGTAATTTCTCATTCAACCAAATACTCTTTTTAGATAAATTATTAGGTTTCCCAATAGTAGTAACAATAACTTGATACTTCCTACTCAATTTCTCTAATACTTCATATGTATTATCATTAATAAATTCTAAATGCTTAAAGAATAAATCATGGTCGAATATATCAAGTGGATTATTAACTAATGGGCAGATATCTTTCAAATCATATCGTTGTAATTTATTTGGGTCTGCTGGTTTGAAATCTGGATAGTATTGATATATTTTGTTGTAAGTAGCACAGAAACTTTTAACACTATTAGTAATAGTCGAATCCATATCTATGAAGAATTTTACTTTACTCATTAATTTCCTCCATTTATAATTTTAAAATTATTTTCTAATATTTCTTCTATTCTATCAAATTCCCAATAAGGAATTCGCAATAGTTTTATGTTATTATTTTTACAATATGTATTTTTAAGTTTATCGTTATGTTGTTGATACAATAAATGTTTTTTACCAAGTATTGGTTTATAATGAAATTCTCCATCGTATTCAATTAATATATTTAAATTATTTTTATCTTTATCTTTAAATATTGCAAAATCAAAAGGTAATGGTTCAATATTTCTACAATTATCAATTTTATATTGTGAAATAAAATATTTGAAATTTTTATTTAACCAATAACGTATTGCTTGTTCTCCCTTGCTTTCAGCACAAAAAGGACAACGTCTACCTCTTAAAAAATTATCTGGTGTAACTGGATATTCGTTGTTACAAATATTATGTCTTATTTTTATATTTGTTCTTGCGTTTTTGTATTTTCCCAGTACTATATATTCATCTTTAACTAATTGATAAACTTCTTCTTTAAATTTCTCAGTTGTCTTTTTTATATTTCCTGCACAATTTGGACATCTTGTATTTTGATTTATAAATTTATTAGAGCTAACTGGAAACTCATAATTGCATACATTATGACGTATTATAATAGGTGTATTAGCATCTATATATTCTTTACTTAATACAGTATATTCATCTTTAACAAGCGTATATATTTCATTGATTATTTGCTGAATAGTTTTTTTAATGCGATTTTGACATTGAGGGCATCTTTGACCTCTTAAGAAGTTATCTGGAGTTATAGGCCATTCATAATTGCATATATTGTGTTTTATTTTTATAGGAATTCTAGCACCAATATATTTTTCTTTAACACTATATTCATCTCCAACTAAATGATAAACTTCATTTAAAAATTTTTCATGTGTTTTTATTATTCTTATTTTAATTCCTCCATCCACTCCATAAATTTATCTATTTCTCCCTCTAACTTATCCAATCCACTTTCTGCATTAATAACATAATCAAAATGATAATTATCTAATTCTGTTTCAGATGAATGATTTTTTTGTTCATATGTAAGATTACTTTCAAAATTTAATCTATTAACTCTAACTGTCGTTGTATTCCATTCTTCTCCATATCTAGTTATTTCATTAATAAATCTCACATCTGGTATTAACACATAGTCCCATTCACCTTTAAATAACTTTAAAATATCAATTATAAAATCTACCCAAAAGTTAGGATTTTGTGTTCGTACAATATCTGTGCCAACTTTTTGTAATAATGTGCGTCCATATTCATCTTTTTCTCCATTCCAATTAAATAGATTGGTTGCTAGAAATTTTACAGGATCGCCATAATGTGTGATTAAAACTTTATTATTTTGTAATTCTAATTTTTGTTTAAGTAATTTTGCACAAGAATCTTTTCCATTTTGAGCTTTACCTGAGATCAGAATAATATGCATATATTAAATTATTTCCTTTTTCTATTATTATATTTTTATTATATTTATATTCCTACCACTATCTAAATAGCAATAGGAATACCTTTAATTTGTTCACCATGTTTATAATTAAATACCTTAAAATCATCAACTGTAAAATCATAAAAGTTTTTTACAAATTGATTAATCATAAACTTAGGAACATCATAACTTTTTCTACTAATTAATTCTTCAACTATACTTACATGTCTGTCATAGATATGAGCATCTGCAATCACATGAATCAATTCTCCTACTTCTAAATTACTAACTTGAGCAAACATATGTACCAAACATGCATATTGGCAAATATTCCAATTATTAGCAGCTAAAATATCATTTGATCTCTGATTTAATATTCCATTTAATTTATTATCCACTACATTAAATGTCATGCTATATGCACAAGGATAAAGATTCATCAAATGTAAATCTTCAAAATTATAAATATTAGTCATAATTCTTCTACTATATGGATTATGTTTTAAATCATATAAAACTCTATCTACTTGGTCAAAATATCCTTCTTTATATTTGTGTTTCTTTTGAAATTGAAAACCGTATGCCTTACCAATCGAACCATCTTCATCTGCCCAACTATTCCAAATTTTTGAATTTAAATCCTTAATATTATTTGATTTCTTCTGCCAAATCCATAAGATTTCATCTATACATGCTTTTAAATTTGTTGGTCTTAATGTTAATATAGGAAATTCTTCTTGTAAATTGTATCTATTAACTACTCCAAATTTTTTAATTGTATGTGCAGGAATTCCATCTTCCCATTTTGCTCTAATTATTTGTCCTTCTGAAGATGTACCATTTTTTATGATATCTTTGCACATATTAATGAATATTTGATCTGCTTTGCTCATATGTATAATTCATTCTCCTTCATGTATTCATATATTTTATTTTAATATTCTACTAATCATTTAAACACTTCAAACAATCATAATCATCCAATACACTATAATCATATTTATCATAACTACTAAGATATAAATTTATTTGCATAATTAATCTCCTTTGAATTTTTAGTTATTTACTAAATAGAGTCTACTAAATATACAGCAAACTCTATTTATTTTTTAATATATCAATTACCTAATCAATATCATTCTTTTACAAATCAACTTTGCCATCTTCATTAATTGATAAAAACATTGTCAATCTTTTGAGAGTAGATAATTCTTCTAAATATTTTTCTGCTAATTTTTTGCTAACGAATGGAATTATGTATTGAATTTTAGGTGCAACATTAATCTCAATTGTATTATTTATTTCTTTTTCATTATCTCTATCAATAATTAATATTTCTATTATTGCTACAGCATAATTAAACTCCTTTCCTATATCATAAGATTTTAATTCTTTTTGAAAATCTTCTACTCCTGATTGATCAAGTTTACAATCTACTATTACATTAATTTCATCTGATATATTTGACATAATATCATCCTTTCTATTATAGTGTAGGTCACAACCCTTATTTATATTATCCTTTTAGTAATGTTAATACTTTATTGCTGATTATATTATACATTTATTTTTCTATTCTGTCAAGTTAAATATTGTGTCCAAACATGACTTTTATCACGAAATCCGATCTCACAAACCCTTATAAATCAACACTTTCTACACTTCCACAATTTTAGATAATTCATCTTTTGACCATAATTTTATGAAATCTCCCATTTTTACATTAGCATCAATCATATGTGATATTCCATTTTGATTTTTGAAATTTTTAATAGCAAATTCTAACCAAGTTGGATGAAAATGAGTAAATTCCTTTTCACTTTTATTATCACATTTATTATTTAAATTTTGTTGATACTCTCCATTATTCATATTTATAGGATTCATTTTACAATCCCATGTGTGATTACCATTACTAATATCTTGCAAACAAAACGGACATATTGCATATTTCATAATATAATATATTCTCCTTTCTAATACCTATCAATTTATCATTTCAATTCAAATACAAAATAACATCCACAATCACAAAATATAATAGGTTTACCGTTATTATCTAATTTAACAACTTTAGGATTGATAATCAATTTCCCACATTTTGGACAGTTTATATTGCCTATAAATAAACCTAATGGCATAATATGTATCTCCTTTCTATATCATTATTTTATCATTATTCGTATTCCAAATATTTCTCCATGCAATTTACACAATCTTCAATACACGCAATACGAAATTTAATACAACAATATTTATCATTAACTAACTTCTTAGCAATTCTTTTTCTCTCTTCTTTTGCACCTTCTTCCTTATTCATTTCTGCAAACATTGATAATGTATTTGCTTCTAAATGTATTTTATTTTTGTTCATATGTAACCTCCTTTCTGTAGATTTATATCAATTAACTATAATTTTAATTAACAATCAAGAATCACAATCATCATATTTGCAATTCCATACAAATTTATTTTTACTTTCATATATTAACTGTGTTAAATCTATTTGCAATTGTCTTGCATCTTTAACCCAATTAATAAATTCTACATCTGAAACTTCTATGTATTCATTTTGGAATATATTAGATAATCCTCTTATTCTATTTTCTATATATTGGAATTTCTCAAAGAATTGTTGATTTGAATTGATATTGTATGCCATGATTAATTTACTCCTTTATATATTCTTATTTTTCTCCCCAACCTTCAGATTTAACAACAAACATTACATCTTTTTCATAATTATTACCATCTAAACTTAATTCAATTTGTATTTTACTTGGACATTTTTTACCTTTTTCATAATAAACACCAATTATTTTGCCAAGTCTATAATGTGAATCGTAACAATCAATTGCTTCAATATCAGAATTATATTTTTCACCACATAATGAACAAAAATATGTAGTTAATGTTTTATATTTACTCATGTAGATTCTCCTTTTTAAAATTTTAATTCATCTCTTATCTCTCTAATAAACTCCTTTATCATACAAATATCACATATATCACCATCTATCCACACATCATTAATATCTCCATGCAACATATCCATAATATTATTTTCTATTTCTTGTTTATTACATTTATATTTGCAATAATAATCTAATATTTCTTGGAGTTTTCTTTCTATATCTAAATTTATTATAATATATTTCTCCTTTCTTAAATATCATAATCAAAGACAAATATGATCATGATATTTTAAATTTTCAAAAGTCTTAAAACTACTTTTATGACAACTATCTCATATCTTCAATAATAAAATCCCATAAAACATCACATAATTCATTTTCATTATCTTCATATAATATTTCATCATCTTTATACAATAATATTGTATAATTTTCTATATTTGATTTATCTCTATTTAATATAATTTTAATTTCTATTTCATTTGAATAAGTATCTCTAATATATTCAAGCATTTCTCCGATAGTAAATAATTTATTTTTAGTAAAATCTTTTTTCCATTGAAATAAAAATTTTTGTTCTTTATAACTTAATTGTTTTAATTGTTCTTTAGTTATTTGTTGTTTCATAATAATTTAATATCCTTTCTTCTATACCAAACATATCCGCAATTAACGCCACTCTCATCCACATTCCATTCTCACATTGTTGCCAATACTTTGCACGTTTATCTTTATCAATATCAACACTAATTTCATCTCTTCTAGGAAGTGGATGAAGTATAATAGCATCATCTTTTAATCTGTTTATATTATTACTATTTATACAATATTTGTTTGTATCTATAATTTCTTCATCACTAATACCTTCATGTTTATATTCATCTTGCAATCTAACCATATACACTCCATCCATCTCAGGCAATACCTTTTCAAAATCATCAGTTAATTCATACTTTACATTTAATTGTTCCAGTATATCATTCTTAATTTGAAATATTTTAGGAGCAACAAAATATAATTTAATTCCTTTAACTTTATTTAATAGTAATGATAATGACCTAACAGTTCTTCCTCTTAGTAAATCACCAACAAATGCAACTTTCTTATTTTCTAAACCATACTTAAATATGGTATAGAAATCTAATAATGCTTGTGTTGGATGTTCATTAGTACCTGAACCTGCGTTAAATACTAGTATATCATCAGGTAGATTATTAGATATTTCATAGATAAATTCAGATGATGGATGTCTCATTATTATTAAGTCTACATATTGAGAGAATGTTTTAATTGCATCAAGTTCTGTCTCACCTTTTACTTCTGATGATGTACTAGTATCACGTATTTCAGAACATGAGATGCCTAAAATGTGACACGCATTTTGAAATGAAAGAAATGTACGTGTTGAAGGTTGCTTGAAGTATAGTATTGCTCGTTTATCTGATAGAATAGTTTTTAAATATTTAAGTCCTTCTGAAGTTGATGCAATATTTCTGATTTTGTCTGTTAGTTTACATAGATTAAGTAAGTTTTCTAGGGAATATTGTTGTGAGTTTATACATCTTGATTGTAGATTTGTGTTGATAGTAATCATCTCCTTTATAATTCTAATTGCAATTCTATTGAATCAATTTGTTTTCTTAATATTTCTTTTCTAGTTTCATATATAGCAATTTCTATTCTATGTTTTACTTCTAATTCTTTTAATTCTAATTTTGCAGTATGTAAAATATTCTCTAAATATTTATCGTTTGATATTTTTACAATTCCCATAATTAAATCCTCCTTTTTATTTTATATTTTTATTGGATAACCTTCTGGATAATCTCGTCTATTCATTCTTATAGTTAAAGCATGTTGACATATATGTATCCCATTACAAAATTCATTAATATCAGATGAATGTTGTTTTTCTAGTTTAATATATTCATTCCATGCTTTAATTAGAGCATCCATCACTTTACCTTCTTGTTCGTTTAATCCGTCTTTTCTCATATTACTCTACTTCATCTACAAAATTAATTTGTTCTATTTCTAAATTCCCATCATAATATTCCATTGCATCTTCCAATACTAATTGTTTTGCTAATTTGATTGCTACTTCTTTATTTATAGCATCTACAGTTAAACTAGCACAGAATCCTACTGCCATTTCTACAACAAATTTTTTCATAAGTTATTCTCCTTTCACATAACCTAATTCATCTGCAATTTCGGTAAACAATTCAAAAACTTTATCTATTAATTCTGGTTGTTTGTAAAAATTTGTTTCATCCTTCTTTTTATCTGTACTAATGCCTAACTTAATTTGACATTCTTTACATATAAATAAATTTGTTTTTGTTGCGATACTAGATGAATAATTTTCATCTGAAACATATTCACTTCCAATTTTACCTATTAATAATTTAATTGCTCTAAATTCTGAATCCGAAGGTTTATCATAAATTTTCTCAGTATTGCATTTGTCACAAATATGTATTACTTTTATCATAATTTTTATCTCCTTTTATTTTTATTTTATATCAACACCAATTCGAACATTCGTCATGATTTTAATGCTAGATATAGTGGTTTATCTTCTAATTACTCACTATATCTAGTTAATCTAATCAATTATAATCTTTCTTACAAGGTGCATCTACAATTTTACCATCTGCTTGTAAAACTTTGTGATTACATTCTGCACAATTTTCACCAGATAATTTAACATCAATAGATTTAATATTTTTACCTCTTCCTGTAGGTATAAATTGAAGTAAATGAACTTTATGAGCATTTTTAGGTATATAAACATTTTCTCCAGGCATTAAACATACATTTGCTTCTACTTGTATTTCTTTTATTGCAGAAGTATTATATCTAATTTGAGTTAATTCATTAGTATAAACCCAAACATCAGGAGTTAATTGTTTACATAATTGCAATATTTTATAAAATTTAGGATGAGAAAGTGGTTCTCCACCTGATATATTGATTCTATCTGTTGATTGTATTTTATTATTGTATAAAAATTGTTTTATTATTTCTATATCAATATGTAATCCATTTTTAGTAGCATTAGTAGAACAATAATCACAATTATGTGGACAATATTGTGTTATTTCAATTGTATATTCTGCCATATTATTTACTCCTTTTACTTATAAAATACATATTCAAACTCTGGAATATATCCATATTGTGATTGTTTATTAATATAAACTAATACTAAATCTTTAATAGTATCATTTCGCATATTCATTGCTTTTAAAATAGTATCTTCTACTGTAAAAGAACAATTCATATCACAAACAAAACCTCTTTTAAATTCTGATATTTCTTCTGCACATTTTAGGATTACCCTATCTTCGTCTTCATCAAATCTTTGAACAGTATTAATTTCAAATATACATTTATTATTTTGTAATATTTTTAAATCTGGTACACCTTTAATAAATTTCATATTTATATTCTCCTTTTTACATTTCTCATATTAATAATTACCATATTCCATATCTTCATCGGATATATTTCTTTCTTCAACTTCATATCCTAATAATTTTATTAATTTAATCCATTCATAATCAGGGATTGAATGACCTTGATATTCAAAATCTTCACCTAAATTAACTCTTAATACACTCCAATCACCTGCATTACAAGTTATAAATTCTATAAGTGGTTTTGACATATTAATTACTCCTTCTCCCAATAATAATTTAATCTTTTAAAAATATCATGTGCAAGTTCAGGATTATCTTGATATATTACACTACCATAAAATTTTAATGCTTCCCTAGCATATTTGTCTGTGTCTAATCTTAATACAAAATAATCTGCATTAGGGTCTATAGGTGTTCCATCTGCCTTTTGAATTATGTATTTATTGAATAGACCTTTTACATTTGTATCTTTATTATTAATGTTTTTATATTTTGGTCTTTCTTCAATCGTTGCACTATCTTCAGGACTATAACATTCACAACCATGACAAGGACATTTAATACATTCTTCTCCATTAACAATATAATTTTCTTCTAAACATTTTAAATTAAAATCAATATTTTTACATTCAGTACAATAAACATGATTATTCATAATTATATATCTCCTTTTCTATAATATTTGAATATTTGTTTCAATTACAACATTTTTAATTTGTTCCGATGTCCCAATTTCTTCTTCTAACATTTCTTTAAATTCATTACATGCTACTTTTTTATAATCCTCTATAGTTATATTTTCTTCTTTAAGAAGATTATAAAATAATTGTTCTTCTACTTCGTATGTAATATGACTATTTATTGTAAATTTCATAAGATATTTCTCCTTTCTATTTCATAAGTAAAATTAAAATTTATTTTAACTTTTTAAATATTACAATCATACTTGGAAATGGTGCAGCATCTTTGCATCCACTAAATTTCAATCTACCTTCAATAAATCTAATTTCCATCTTATTATATATGTATTTATGAAATGCCTTATGATCAGTTCTTGCAGGAAGTAAAGCAATTACTATTGTACCATTTTGACTTTCTTCATATGCTTTCTTAATCCAATCTTCTTGTCCTGGTTTATATTTATCAATATGATAACCACGTTTTTGACATCCTTTTTTCTTGCAGTTGAGTTTACATGGGTTCTCTGGTTTAGAATATGGTGGGTTCATGAATACTATTTCATTTGACCAATCTTTAGATAAACCATCATCTTCTATAGTATAATATTTAGGACATTTATGATTATCATGTGTGGCACATGGATCAAGTGTAAAATTAAATTCTTCATTAAGTTTATCAAAGAAATCTTGTGGTGTAGACCACTCATCTGATTCACTAGAAAACATTAATTCTTTGTTCATATTTATCTCCTTTTAATTAATTTTATTTTATAATTTTAACTAATATATAAACTTTCTTGTACTTTATCTATAGTTTGTTGAAGTTTCTTAAATCCACTGTTGCCAGAGTTTAAATAAATATGTTTACTATAAATATCATTTGGAACATTATATGTAGTATCTTCGTTACTTCTTTTACCATTGAAATTAAATATGTATTTACATTTTATATTTTTTAAATAATTAAAAAACTTATTAGTATCAATTTCTCCAAAATACATACTATCTGTATTAAAGTATGGTGGATCACAATATATAAAATCATTTTTCTTTGGAGAAATATCTTTATAATCACAACATATAAAATTTACATTGTTTTTATTTAATAATTGTGACCATTGATTAATTATTTTTTCTAATTTATCTGGTGTAATACCTTTTCTAGTAAGATGATAACTAGAATTAAATTCACCTTTTGAATTAAATCTTATTAATCCATTTGTTGCTGTTCGAGATAAGAACAAAAAATCTTCTGGTTTGTGATGTGTATTAAATCTATCTCTTATTTCCATATAATAAGATTTTCTAAATTGTATATCATTAATTTGATTCATCTCTGTCCACATGGTTTTATATGATTCAATAAGTTTTTGTGGATTATCTTTAATTAAATTCCATAAATCAATTAGATATGTGTTATTGTCTGAACAGATATAATTATTTACATTTATATTACTATTCAATAATTGAATTAATACTGAACCTCCACCAATAAATGGTTCATAATATGTATCAATTTCTTTTGGGAAATAATTTAATATTTCTTCTGCTAAATATCTCTTACTTCCTGTCCATTTTATTACTGGTTGAATTTTTATATTATAACCTCCTTTTATTTCTTAATTGCTTCAATTTTTCTTTTCGTATTTTATCTAATTCATTTATTCTTTCTTGTAATTCTTCATTCTCAATTTCTAATAGATTTTTAGGTTTTTCAACAATACGTTCTTCCTTCCCAAACATTTCATTTGTCATATTAACAGCAGATGAAAATGATCTTGCAAAATTCAATATCTCATTATTCCTTCTAATCTCTCGGCGAAGCTGTGTAATTTGACGATTCTCTGAGTAAGTTATCATTCTTGCTTCTCTTGCTTTTTTCGCTTTCTCTTCTTTTTTCTTTTTTAAATTATCTTCTTCTTTCCATTTTCTTTTTAAATATTCTTCATGTGCTAATTGACTTGCTACAGCACTATCATATAATTCATCTAAATCATCGTCTGGATTCCAACATGTACAAGGTGGTTCAATTGGATTACCTGATGGAGAAGATGTCCAACCTCCTGAACATAAATCATTAAATAATTGACATTGGTCACAATCTTCTAATTCTTTGTATTTCATATTATCCTTCCTCCTAAATCAACACCAAATTTCTCTTTGGTTCAAATATTAGATGCTAGAAACCCAATAAAATCAATGGTTTGTGGGATCGGTGATTTTGAGATTTTTCCTTAATAATCAATTTCATAAACAGTATAAGATGATTTACTAATAGTTTTAATTATCTTACCTAAAAATCTTATTTCTAAACTGTTCTTATCTACTAGAGTATCTCCTTCTTTACATCTTCCCATTATTACATCATGAGATGAACCTTTATATCTCCTATAATCAATATTAATATCTTGAATTATATTTTTTGTATATTCGTTTTCATTCATATATTCTTGAAGTTTTTCTTTTAAATTTTGTTCTTTTAAGGTATAATATTGCTTTAAATTATCTTCAATAGGATAAATAAAATTTTTGATGTAATCATTTATAATAGATACTACATATTTATTAGCATTTTTTATATTAAAATTATAATCATATTCTTGATTAAAATAATCTATGTATAATTCCTTTACAGTATTACTTAAAGATAATTGATTAACTTCTTTAATGATATTATTTAACAAATCTATATTTACTAAATTAATTGTAAAAGAATGACCTCCTCCGCAACCACAATTAGTATATTTCTGATAGGACATAAGACTAAAATTTAATGAATAATGTTCTCCTATTGTTTCATAATTATCATTACCTACAACATTATACATTTTACAATTAAATTCTATCTTAAAATCTCTTTCGTTATTATGGTACATATAATTATTAAAACATTTATTAACAAAATTATTTTTATCATTTAATGAATTAAATATATTATTTACAATTATATTTAGATAGTATTTTAATTCAGAAATATTTTTATGGTGAAGATTATTTCTTAAATCATCATAATTTTCAAATTCAAATAAATTATATAATTCTTTTGTCATTCCATTTACTTTGAGTATATATTTATCGTCAATATCATTAATTACATTTAATAATTCATTGAGTAAATTTTCTTTTCCATACTTTTTTAAATCATCAATATATGGAAATACCATTTTAAAATTTTTATTATTCATTATATTCTCCTTTTGATTTATAATTTTAATACCCACATACACTACAGTATCCTTCAACAAACACTCTAAATTTAAAATATAACTCTTCAATTGATTCTGCTGAAAAACAATCATACATAGCAAGATAAGTTTTATAATCCTTTGATAAATTATTATCATCCATATACTTACTAAACTTATCTAATAAATATCTTAAATACTTACATTCCTCTTCTTCTTTATTACCTTCAAACATATAAATTGTCTCAATGCTAAGATTATATAATTTAGTGTCTCTATTATAGATAATATCAATATCATTCATACTAAAGAGAGAAGCATCTTTACTAGTTAGATCATCCCATGATGTAACTCCCCAAATAAATTTTAGTGAACCATTATTATATTCATTGTCAATATAATCTGGATATAATTTTTTGTATTTTCTTACCTGTAAGTAGTTTTTGATATTGTATGTTTTGCAATATATTTCTAATTTTATATTTTCTATAAATTGTTTTATTTTATTAATCATTTAATTCTGCTCCTTATTTTTATCTTTTGTTTTACTCGTAAACTTTGTAAATAATAATATTACTCCAATAAAAAACATATGAAATGCTATAGTTATTTTCCAAGGATGATACATATTTAATAGATATAATATAGTATTAAGTAGAAATAAAATTCCACCTACTTTAAGAAAAATATTCATAAATTTATCTAATTTAATCATATTATTTATTCTCCTTCCTCAAACATCTTTTTATATTTATCTGTATTTATTTTTGATTTATAATATACCTCATAATCATTCCATTCACATTCCATAATATCTCTTATAGGATTAATTCTTTCTTGAAAATATTCACATTCATAACAATTATCATCTTTACCATTTTTATAACATTTTTGATTGTATTCTCCGATAGCACCAAATGGACACCAACTATTTTTTGATTCTTCATTACAAATTCTATTTACTGGATGTTCACATATTGGAAATTTTTCTTTATATGCTTGAATTTCTTGTGGTGAATAATATCCGTATTCCTTACATTTTTTATGTGGTAGAATACCTAGTGAATAATTAATCCAGTCTTGACCATGCATAAGATCGGAACGTACACTAGAACCAAATCTAGCATAGAATAATTCTTGACCAGAGAGTGGCATTTGATTGATGAAATCTAGAATTTCTTTTTCGTATTTGTAATTTAGTTGCATCATATTATCTTCTGTATATGATTTTATAATTTCTAATTTCCACCAATTAGGATTTGTTAGGGATAGGCATGATGGGCATAAATTTAGTCTACTTGAAAAGTTCGTAAATATAGAATTGTGATTAAGTGCTGGAATTAGTATTTCATGTAATTGTAGGAATGATTGTAGGCAATTAAAACATATAGAATCTGGGTTTTCTATTGCAATGTGATGAGGATTGGTTGGATTATTGGTATTATTTATTTTAATTAATTTAGTTGATTCTGACATAAATTATCTCCTTTCTTAATATATTTATATTAATATTGTTTTAATTATTTAATTAATTTTAAATTACCATATTCATTACATTTTTCTTTCATTTCTAAATTAACTAATTCTTCTTGTAATTCATTAATTCTATCTTTTAAATATTGTTTTTCTTGCTCTAGTTTAAATTTTTCTACTTCTTTATTTTTATTTTGTTCATTTGATTCAAACTGTTCTTGATATTCCCAATAATCTCTCTCTTGCCCTTTCCATGCATAGCTGCCTAAACTAATAACTTTTTCTATTCTAAATGCAGAAGCTGTAAAATCACAACCATTACCACAACATCTATATTTTTCATTATATCCTTCATCTTCAGGTTCACATTCGCAATATCCCCAATGTCTTTCATCTTTAGTAAATTCTATATAATAACAATAATTATAATAAGCATCTACCATATATTCACTTTCTTTTTCATTGTCTGGTTTTTCAATTAATATTCTAATTTTACCATTTGTATAACCCATAGAATTATCTTCATCATAATTATTAATATCATATGTATGCTTAGTAATATCGTCTAAGAATTCTTTACAATTTTCAATTTGTTGATCTATTACTGAGATTATATAGGGAATATCTAAAGGTTTTTTGTCGTGATAGATTCTATCTTCATTTTCACTATTTAATTCGTTGATTAGGTTTTGGATAAATTGATCTTTGATGGAGGTTGTCATAATTATAATCTCCTTTTATTTTAATATTTTATATTTCTTCTGATTGATGTTTTAATTTTTTAGCATATTTTTCTAATCCAATTTTAATATTAATCATAGTATTTATTCTTTCATTATAATCTGTGGTATCATCATACCAAAACAACGATCTATTTTGTTGTTCTTGTTCTAATTTTATTTGTTCAATCAACCATTTAACACAATCTTTAACACCTTCTGCTTTATATAATAATTCTTTATCCATAGATTCTCCTTCCTTTATTATTAGTTATTGATTATTCCCAATTAATTCCTTTAATTCATTTAAATATTCTAGTTCATTAACTAACTTTGCAATTTTACAAGTTAATTCTTCTTTCTTATTAGGAATTTCTGATAATCCGTAGCAATTATCTAATAATACATATTTACTAATCAACTGACATGTCTCAAAATAATTGTCTGATTCGTGGTAAAATTTACAATTCCATTTTAT
>Ga0209417_1003105_pt1 | contig 23224 bp, 20 predicted proteins | sample RifGroF2_FD_184002 | JGI IMG/M metagenome (GOLD analysis project Ga0209417, IMG submission 184002) | Groundwater microbial communities from Rifle, Colorado, USA - Groundwater F2 (SPAdes) (version 2) | ecosystem: Environmental > Aquatic > Deep subsurface > Groundwater | place: Rifle, Colorado... | reverse complement strand
TTCGAATGTGATAACCAAAAAAGTAATGTTGAAAAAATAATCAACATAAATCAACTTCTTAAAAAGGCTCAAATTTTTGAGCCTTTTTTTTTGTTAAAGTTTTTCATACATTTGTGTATAAACTCAATAATATGAAAACATTATTTTATTTGACTATAATTACTACATTAATTAGTATTTCGTCTGGTTGTGCTTGTCAAAAAAAGAATTCCAAAAGTAAAAAAGAGGATTCGGTTAAGTCAATCATTGTGAATAAAGATTATTCTCTTCCATCTGAATTTGATTACGTTATAGAAAGTGCAAACTTAGTTGACAGTATCCTTACTATTGATGTTAAATACAAAGGTGGCTGCGGAGAACATAGTTTTGAATTGCTTTTTAATGGAATGTATGCGAAAAGCATGCCTCCTCAAGTTGGTCTTTATCTTCAACATTCTGTAAAAACAGAAACTTGTGAAAAAGAAATAACTGAAAAGATAAAATTTAATATTCGTGCAATTAAATACAAGAATAGCAAGTCAGTTGTTGTTAAGATTAGCAATTATAGTGAAAAAATCACCTACAATTATTAGCAATTCTTTAAAGGACGTATCACTTAATTTCCTTTAGTAATTTTTCGGCCTTTTCCTTATAAGTCGACTCCGATTCAATCAACTTTTTCAAAAGATACTGAGCCTTGGATAGCTCGTTGTTTTTTGTATAACATAAAGCCAAATACCATTGTGTATCAAAATAAAATTCATTATTCCTATCTTTTTCAATAGTTTGAAAATATTGAATTGCATTTTCGACTTCCCCAATATTCAAATATGAAACTCCAATATAAAAAATTGCTTTATATTTATTAACTCCATTATTTATCGAATGTTTAAACGATTTAATAGCTGATAAAAAATCATTCGCATTGTATTGCTCCATTCCTAATTCAAATTCACCAGTTGAAAAACTTGATGTTACAATTGAAGTTGGGACTTCGCTCCTTGATTCATTCGAAACATCTTTCAGACTTTCTTTATTGTTTGAACGAGCATTTTTGGTTGAAGTAATTTCGACAAGTTGTGCTGATTCTTTGTTGCAATCTTCTTTTTTCTTATCGAAATTATCAACATTGACTAAATTATTTTCATATGGGATGTCGGCTAATAAAGATTCGGTATTTTTAGTTTGCGATACAGCTCCACCATAAGCTATTTGCGAATCATCGGAATCTTCTTTTGTGACTGATGTAGCTGGACTATTTGTAGCATCTAAATTCAAAAAAACCGTTGTTTTTTCTGCTTTAGCAATGTCTTCATTCATTGTTTGGGGGGATTCTTCCATATTCGTTACTACCAAATCGTTAGCATCTATCGATTTTCCGGTCACAACATATGGTGTTTTTGTAGCGTTTTCAACTTCGCGATTCTCTTTTTCAGAAATCGCTCTCTCGTTTTCAATTAAAATTTCATCGATATTTTCGGTTAAATTTCCTTCTCTTTTTTCAATCGCATTTTCAGCTGGTAATGCTTCGGATAACATCTGTTTTTGGTTGGTCAAACTATCTCCTAAATTAGATTTATTTTCATGAAACGGTTCAAAATATTCGCTAAATATTTTATCCGATTTGTTGTTAAAATAATCGTTTATGTAAAAAATTGAAAAAAACAACATTATAAGAATTGATGCCGCAATGGCTTGAATTCTATAATCAGCAAACCATATTTTTTTGTTTTTTTTAAAGATTTGAGCATCAATTATACTGTTAATTTCTGAAACTTTGGCATTTAGCTCTTGAGCTTGAATCAATTTCATCCCCTCAAGTTCATCCGAACACATTTCGCAATCAATAAGATGGAGTTCAACCATATGTTTTTCAGTTGTGTTTAATTCGCCCGAAATGTATTTTTGCTTCATCTCGGTTGAAATGCATTCTGAATGAGAAAAAATTTTATTAATCCTATTTGTCATTTCTGTCCGGTTAATAAAAGTTTTAAATTTCGTTTTCCATTTTGAATATAACTTTTCACTTCGTTCATTGTAAATCCTGTAACTTCGGCAACTTCTTCATAACATTTGTCTTGCAAATAAAATAACTCGATACATAGTCGTTGTTCGTCTTTCAATTTTATCATACCATATTCGAGCTTTACAATCATCTCTTCTTTGTCTATTTCGTTTGCATGATACAAAACCTCATCAGATTCCATAAAAGTTTCGTAGTCTTTTTTCAATTCCTTTTCTCGTTTCAGTTTATACGATTGGTCTCGTATAATATGTAAACAATGGTTTTTGGTAACTGTATGTAACCAAGGTTTGAAGTTAACGATTTCATGTCTTTTTATATCCGAAAGTAACTTTTCAAAAATTTGAAGCACTGCTTCTTTGCTATTTTCATCATCTTTAAGATATTTCATGCATACAAGAAAACAAAACCTAGTATGTCTTTTATAAAGTTCTGCAAAATACACAGAAGCATCAGTCTCTTTATATTTAGAGATTAGCTCACTATCACTTAGAGTGATTGTAGATACATATTTTTTAAAAAGACTAAAAATCAACATTTCAAAACGAAAATACTATTTTTTAATGAACATTCTTATATCTTCAATCTTAATATGTTTTTGAAATTCTTCGATAAATGATAGTTGCATATAAATTGATTTTTTTCATAACTTTGCAATCGATATTGCGGAAGTAGCTCAGTTGGCAGAGCATCAGCTTCCCAAGCTGAGGGTCGCGGGTTCGAATCCCGTTTTCCGCTCAATGGAAATTGGTGTTTACATTTTGTATTGCCGAAATGAACGATTTTACGTTGGTAGCACAAATGACTTGGAAAGAAGAATTTTTAGTCATCAGAATGGCTACGTTAAGGCGACCAAAAATATTCTCCCGATTAAACTTGTTGCTTTTATTCCTTGTTCCGATTTAAAATCTGCTCGTCAATTCGAGTATAAAATCAAAAAAATGAAAAGCAGAAAATATACAGAACAACTTGTTCTCGAATATGCTGTCTAGAGCCCTCCGATTCCATCGGAGGGGTCGCGGGTTCGAATCCCGTTTTCCGCTCTAATATAATCAAAACAAAGAAGGAAGCCATAATGACTTCCTTCTTTGAACACTTATGATTAAAAAACATTAAATTCTAAAGCGTAATATCAAGCGTAACATTATTTACAGTTACTGTAGCTTCATCGTCGCACTCACCATCTCCAAAATCAACAGATCGTTTCGCTAAGCCTTCTGGTGTAAGTTCATAAATTCCTGAAACAATATAATCACACGACATTTCTTTTCTCAATTCTGTAGTAATTTCCGATTCGTAAGCACGTCCTTCTGAATTAACTCCGCTTGAGCTTCCTGTAATTAAAATAACATCGTTCTCATAAATAAAGTCGTCAAAACCTTCTACCCAATTGATAGTTTCTGTTGAACTCCAAGTTATTTCACTTCCCGAAACTAAGGTTAGCTTAGCCGAATCCGATTCAATAGTAAACGAAGGTCCTCCATAAGAATTTTCACCGTTATATGTTATCGAAAATATTCCCTCAAGACCTACACTGTTAACATAATAGTCAACTAGTTCAACCGATGCAGTTGTATTAGCTTCTGGATCGTACCAATGACCCGAATAAGTAATTTTCAATAGACCTTTACGAGTAACGCCATCTGGTCCGACACAACCAGTTTCTCCAAAGTCAACAAACAAAGTTCGAGGGAACGAAATGCTTGTATCAACCGTAATTATCGGGCAAGTTGTATCAGAAAGTCCAGACTTAATTCCTTCTTCGTTAATTCCGTAATGATTTACGGTAGAATAGATTTGCGATACAGCCTCTTCGGCTCTTGCATTATCAATAGCTGTTTGAGTTTCTGTATCAGGTTGAGATGCTTCATCGCAGGAATACACAAAAATGGTAGCAGCAATTATAACTGCTAAAAAATACAATTTATTTTTCATGTTTATTTTATTTTGTTACACAAATTAGACTCAAAATAGACACAAAAGGTTGCTTCGTAGGTTATAATTTATGCCTGAGCGGTAGGTCCGCCAAAGTTTACTGGCATTATAGGAGCTGCAGGCCCATCAATTTTCTTGATGGGACCGTGCATAGCTTCATATTTATTTACATTATCCTGCAAAGCATGAATCAATCTTTTAGCATGTTCAGGAGTCAATATTACCCTTGAATGTACTTTTGCTTTAGGAGTTCCGGGAACAATTCTTACAAAATCAACCACGAATTCAGAACTTGAATGTGAAATTACAGCGAGATTAGAATATACACCTTGTGCAACCTCTTCACTTAATTCAATACTCAGTTGATTTTTAGGATTTTCTGCCATAATTATGCTTTTGATACAGTTTCAACATTAACGTCTCTAGATGACATCATTTTAGTATAATCGTCCATTGAACCAACAATCACTTTTTCGTACTCGCGTTTACCTGTTCCTGCAGGAATTAAGTGTCCAACAATTACGTTCTCTTTTAAGCCTTCCAATTCATCTACTTTACCCCATATTGCTGCCTCATTAAGAACTTTTGTTGTTTCTTGGAACGATGCTGCTGACATAAAGCTCTTCGTTTGTAAAGATGCTTTTGTAATACCTTGTAATTTTTGGCTTGACGTTGCTGGTATTGCGTCTCTTGCCTCAACCAATTTCAAGTCCTTTCGTCTTAATACTGAATTTTCGTCTCTTAAACGACGTTCTGTTATAATTTGTCCTGGCTTAAATGTTTCTGAAGAGCCAGCATCAACAACAACTTTTTTTCCGAAAATCCACTCGTTCTCCTCCATAAAAACCCACTTATCAATACTTTGTTTTTCAAGGAATTTAGTATCTCCTGGGTCAACGATTTCAACTTTACGCATCATTTGTCGAACAATTACTTCGAAATGTTTATCATTAATTTTCACTCCTTGTAGTCGATAAACTTCCTGAACTTCGTTCACGATATATTCTTGAACTTTTGTAGGTCCTTTTATTGCTAATATATCAGAAGGTGTTATTGCTCCATCAGATAATGGTATTCCAGCTTTTACGTAATCGTTTTCTTGTACAAGAATTTGTTTCGAAAGCGGAACAAGATATTTTTTAACTTCACCTGTTTTTGATTGAACAACAACCTCTCTATTTCCTCTTTTTATTTTTCCAAATGTAACTTCGCCATCTATTTCTGAAACGACTGATGGATTCGACGGATTTCTCGCTTCGAATAACTCGGTTACTCGAGGAAGACCTCCTGTAATATCGCCTGATTTTCCAACAGCTCTAGGAATTTTAACAATAAAATCACCTGATTTTACGCTAGCTCCTTCGTTTACGACAATATGTGAACCAACTGGTAGGTTATATGTTTTAAGAAGTTCATTCTTTTTGGCCATAATCTTAATTGCAGGAGATTTTGTTTTATCTCTTGTTTCGATAATAACTTTTTCTTTGTAACCTGTTTGATCATCAGTTTCTTCTCGATAAGTAACACCTTCGATTAAATTCTCAAATGCAACTTTTCCTGCTAATTCAGAAATTATAACAGCATTATATGGATCCCATTCGCAAATTACTGTTCCTTTCTTAACTTTAGACCCGCTCTTTACAAATAATTTAGAACCATAAGGAACATTGTGTGTTGTTAAAACTATATTTGTGTTTTCATCTACAATTCTAAGTTCTGCCAAACGTCCAATGACGATATCATAATTTGCCGAATCATCGTTATATTCAACGGTTCTCAACTCATCGATTTCAACAACACCGTCGTATTTAGCTGTAATATTTGAGTCAGTTGTTATATTCGAAGCAGTACCCCCAACGTGGAATGTTCTAAGAGTAAGCTGAGTGCCCGGCTCTCCGATTGACTGAGCAGCAATAACTCCTACAGCCTCGCCATTTTGAACCATTCTTCCGGTAGCTAGATTACGTCCGTAACATTTCGTACAAACTCCTGATTTTGATTCACAAGTAAGTACCGATCGAATTTCTACATGCTCAATTGGAGATTCTTCAATTATTTGACAAATTTCTTCGTTTAATTCTTCTCCTGCCTCAACAATAAGCTCTCCAGTTAAAGGATTATAAATATCGTGAACCGATGTTCTTCCTAAAATTCTATCTGATAGCGATTCAACAACTTCTTCGTTATTTTTTAATGCAGATGCAACAAGTCCTCTAAGTGTTCCACAGTCGTTTTCGTTAATAATTACATCTTGCGAAACATCAACCAAACGACGAGTTAAATAACCTGCGTCAGCTGTTTTAAGAGCAGTGTCGGCAAGACCTTTACGTGCACCGTGAGTTGAAATAAAATACTCAAGAACCGATAATCCTTCTTTAAAATTGGAAAGAATTGGGTTCTCGATAATTTCTGATGTTGTTGCACCAGATTTTTGTGGTTTAGCCATCAAACCCCTCATACCGCAAAGCTGACGAATTTGTTCTTTTGACCCCCTTGCACCTGAATCAAGCATCATATAAACAGGATTGAATCCTTGATTATCAGTACTTAGTTGGTTCATGGTTGTTTGAGTCAATCGGGCATTTGTATGTGTCCAAATATCAATAATTTGGTTATATCTTTCGTTATTTGTAATAAATCCCATGTTATAGTTATTCATTACCTCATCAACTTGTTTGTAACCTTCATCAATCAGCGACTCTTTTTCTTTAGGAATAATCACATCATCGAGATTAAACGATAATCCTCCTTTGAAAGCCATTGAAAATCCTAATTCTTTAATATCGTCAAGAAATTTAGCTGTTGCAGCGATACCCGAAACTTTCATTACTTTACCGATAATATCTCTTAACGATTTCTTTGTTAAAACATCGTTAATATATCCAACCTCTCTAGGCACAACTTTATTAACAAGCACGCGTCCTACAGTAGTTTTTAATAATTTTGTAACATATTCGCCATTTACAATATCTTCCTCTATTACTTCGATTGAAGCATGTAAATCAGCTTTTTGTTCATTGTAAGCAATAATTACCTCCTCAGGAGAATAAAATTTTAACCCCTCTCCTTTTACAATTCTCTCTTTTGTGCTTTTACGCTCTTTGGTCATATAGTATAAACCAAGAACCATGTCTTGAGATGGAACTGCAATCGGAGCTCCGTTTGCCGGATTTAAAATATTATGAGAAGCTAACATCAACACTTGAGCCTCAAGAACAGCGGCATTTCCTAAAGGTAAATGCACAGCCATTTGGTCTCCGTCAAAGTCGGCATTAAATGCAGTACAAACCAATGGGTGTAGTTGAATAGCTTTTCCTTCTATCAACTTTGGCTGAAACGCCTGAATACCAAGCCTGTGAAGAGTTGGAGCTCGGTTAAGGAGCACAGGATGTCCTTTCAATACATTTTCCAAAATATCCCAAATCACAGGGTCTTTTCTATCAACTATTTTTTTAGCTGATTTGACCGTTTTTACAATTCCTCTTTCAATTAATTTTCTGATAATAAACGGCTTGTACAACTCGGCCGCCATATCTTTAGGTAATCCGCACTCATGTAGTTGTAATTCCGGTCCTACAACAATTACCGAACGAGCTGAATAATCAACCCTTTTTCCAAGTAAGTTTTGACGGAATCGACCTTGTTTTCCTTTTAAGCTGTCGCTTAAAGATTTAAGAGGTCTATTTGCATCAGTTTTTACAGCATTTGATTTTCTTGAATTATCAAATAATGAATCAACTGATTCTTGAAGCATCCTTTTTTCATTTCTTAAAATTACTTCGGGTGCTTTAATTTCAATAAGTCGTTTCAAACGATTATTTCTTATAATAACTCGTCGATATAAGTCGTTTAAGTCTGATGTTGCAAATCTTCCTCCATCAAGAGGAACAAGCGGACGTAATTCTGGAGGAATTACAGGGATTACTTTCATAATCATCCACTCAGGTTTGTTGATTCCAACAGACTCTCTAAATGCTTCAACTACATTAAGTCGTTTTAAAGCTTCGCTCTTTCGTTGTTGAGATGTTTCTTTATTTGCTTTATCTCTTAAGTCGTATGATAGTGCATCTAAATCGACTCGGCTAAGCAATTCGTAAATCGCTTCAGCCCCCATCATGGCAACAAATTTATTGGGGTCAAGATTATCTAAATGTTGATTTTCTTTTGGAAGTTGTTCCAAAATATCCAAATATTCCTCTTCTGACAAGAAATCAAGATAATTGATTCCATCGACAAATTTAACACCTGGATTGATAACAACATACTTTTCATAATATATTATCGAATCTAGTTTTTTCGTAGGAAGTCCTAATAGATAACCTATTTTATTAGGTAAGGATTTAAAATACCAAATATGAGCAACAGGAACAACTAATGCAATGTGTCCCATTCTTTCGCGTCTCACTTTTTTCTCAGTAACCTCAACGCCACATCTGTCACAAACAATTCCTTTATATCTTATTCGCTTATATTTACCACAATGACATTCATAATCTTTTACCGGTCCGAAAATTCTTTCACAAAACAAACCGTCTCTTTCGGGTTTATATGTTCTATAATTAATAGTTTCAGGTTTTAGAACTTCGCCACTCGATAATTCAAGAATTTCTTCGGGTGAAGTCAACCCAATTTTAATTCTTGTAAAATTACTTTTGATTTTTTTATCTGCTCTGAAAGCCATATTATGAAGATTATTATTTTATAAATTTGAAAAAAAGTCTAGGGTGCTACTTCAGTAGCACCCACAACCTTATTTATTCTAAATTAACACTCAAGCCCAAACCTCTAAGTTCGTGTAACAACACATTTAAAGATTCTGGTATCCCTGGTGCTGGCATTGGCTCACCTTTAACGATAGCTTCGTAAGTTTTTGCTCTGCCGATTACATCATCTGATTTAACAGTTAATACTTCTTGAAGTATGTGTGCTGCACCAAATGCTTCTAGAGCCCAAACCTCCATCTCTCCAAAACGCTGACCACCAAACTGAGCTTTACCTCCCAATGGTTGTTGCGTTATCAAAGAATACGGACCTATCGAACGTGAGTGCATTTTATCATCAACCATATGCCCAAGTTTTAACATATAAATAACACCGACGGTTGCAGGTTGGTCAAATTTTTGACCTGTTCCTCCGTCGTACAAATATGTTTTCCCATATCTTGGAACGCCGGCTTTATCAGTATAGTCATTAATTTCATCCAAGGTTGCACCATCGAAAATTGGCGTTGCAAACTTAGTTCCTAATTGTTCTCCAGCCCAACCTAAAACAGTTTCGTAAATCTGACCTAAGTTCATACGAGATGGCACACCAAGTGGATTTAAAACAATATCGACAGGTGTTCCGTCTTCGAGGAAAGGCATATCTTCCTGACGAACAATTTTGGCAACAATACCTTTATTCCCGTGTCTTCCAGCCATTTTATCGCCAACTTTAAGCTGTCGCTTTTTAGCGATATAAACTTTCGCTAATTGCACGATTCCATTTGGAAGTTCATCTCCAATTGTAATATTAAAACGTTTTCGTTTATAATCTCCTTCTAATTCTTTATACTTAATAATATAGTTTCGTAGAATTTGTTTAATCTGATCGTTTTTCTTCTTATCTGTCGTCCACTTATTTGGATTAATATCAAGATAATCAATTGATTGAAGAATCTTTTGTGTAAACTTAGAGCCTTTAATAATAACATCTCCACCTAAATAATCTTTAACTCCTTGTGATGTTTTTCCGTTTACAACAATAAATAGTTTATCAATTAACGTAGCTTTAAGCTCTTGTGTATATTTTCCAAACTCGTCTTCAAGTTTTGAAAGTAAAAGTTTTTCAGCTGCCTTAATTTTTTTATCTTTAATTGAGCGTGAGAAAAGTTTTTTATTAATTACAATACCTCTCAATGATGGTGATGCTTTAAGAGATGCATCTTTTACATCTCCTGCTTTATCTCCAAAGATTGCTCTTAAAAGTTTTTCTTCAGGAGATGGGTCAGATTCTCCTTTAGGAGTAATTTTCCCTATCAATATATCGCCAGGTCCGACTTCAGCTCCGATTCTAATTAATCCGTTTTCGTCAAGATTTCGAGTAGCTTCTTCACTAACATTTGGAATATCCGCTGTTAATTCTTCCAAGCCACGTTTTGTGTCACGTACTTCAAGGATAAATTCGTCGATATGTATTGATGTAAATACATCTTCTTTAACCAATTTTTCAGAAACAACAATCGCATCCTCAAAGTTATAGCCTTTCCATGGCATGAAAGCTACTTTTAAGTTTCTTCCCAAAGCTAATTCGCCATCTCTAGTTGCATAACCCTCGGTTAAAATTTGTCCTTTAGTAACTTTTTGACCTTTGTGTACTATCGGTCTAAGGTCAACGCAAGTATTCTGATTTGTTTTTCTAAATTTAGGTAGAATATAGACTTTTAATTCATCATCAAAGCAAACAAATTTTTCGTCTTCTGTTCTATGATACCTGATAATAATTTCTTTTGCATCAACCGATTCTACAATACCTTCTCCCTCAGCTGCGATTAGAATTCGAGAGTCTTGAGCAACCATCTTTTCAATACCCGTTCCAACGATTGGGCTTTCTGGATTAATCAATGGTACTGCCTGACGCATCATATTCGATCCCATCAAAGCTCGGTTAGCATCATCATGTTCCAAGAATGGAATTAATGAAGCCGCTATTGATGCTATTTGGTTTGGAGCTACGTCCATCAAATTAACAGCCTCTGCTTCAGAAAATGGAAAATCGCCTTTAAATCGAGATTTTACTCTTGCATTTTCAAATTCACCTGTATTTTTTATTGGAGCATTTGCTTGAGCAATAACATTTACTTCTTCTTCTTCTGCACTTAGATACAAAACACCTGATTCAGATAAATCGACTTTTCCTGCGTCAACTTTTCTATATGGAGTTTCAATAAATCCTAATTCGTTAATTTTTGCAAATACGCAAAGAGAAGAAATCAAACCAATATTTGGTCCTTCGGGAGTTTCGATAGGGCAAAGTCTTCCGTAATGAGTATAATGTACGTCTCGAACCTCAAAGCCAGCTCTCTCTCTGGATAAACCGCCAGGTCCTAATGCCGACAATCTTCTTTTATGTGTCATTTCAGCAAGAGGATTTGTTTGATCCATAAACTGAGATAACTGATTTGTTCCAAAGAACGAATTTATTACAGAAGATAGCGTTTTTGAATTTATTAAATCAATTGGAGTAAATACTTCGTTATCTCTAACGTTCATTCTCTCACGAATTGTTCTTGCCATACGAGCAAGCCCAACTGAGAATTGATTAGCAAGTTGTTCTCCAACTGTTCGAACTCTACGATTACTTAAGTGATCAATATCATCAACATCTGCTTTTGAGTTGATTAGTTCGATTAAATATTTTATAATTCTGATAATATCTTCTTTTGTTAATACCTTCGTATCAACATCGTTATTATCATAAAGCTTTCTATTAATTCTAAATCGACCTACGTCACCTAAATCATATCTCTTGTCGGAGAAGAAAAGTTTATCAATTACATCTCGAGCCGTTGCTTCATCAGGTGGTTCAGAGTTTCTCAATTGACGATAAATATGTAATACTGCCTCTTTTTCTGAGTTACAAGGGTCTTTTTGAAGTGTATTATATATTATAGCAAAATCAGAATGACTTTGATTTTCTTTATGAAGAAGAATTGTATCAGTTCCAGAATCTACAATCATATCAACATGATTCGACTCTAGTACAACTTCTCGGTCAATTATAATTTCATTTCGTTCTATAGAAACAACTTCTCCTGTGTCTTCATCAACGAAATCTTCAATCCAAGATTTTAGTACACGAGCTGCTAATTTTCTTCCAACTACCTTTTTTAATCCTGTTTTTGTAACTTTAATTTCATCAGCCAAATTGAAAATTTCAAGAATATTCTTGTCGTTTTCGTATCCAATAGCTCTTAATAATGTTGTTACAGGTAACTTTTTCTTTCTATCGATGTAAGCATACATGACATTGTTTATGTCAGTAGCAAACTCAATCCACGAGCCCTTGAATGGAATAATTCTAGCTGAATACAGCTTTGTTCCGTTTGCATGCATGCTTTGCCCGAAGAATACCCCTGGAGAACGATGCAACTGTGACACAACAACTCTTTCAGCTCCATTTACGCAAAATGTTCCTCTAGGTGTCATGTACGGAATTGTTCCAAGATATACATCTTGAATCACGGTATCAAAATCCTCATGTTCAGGATCAGTACAATACAATTTTAATTTTGCTTTTAGAGGAACACTATAAGTCAATCCTCTCTCAAGACACTCTTCAATAGAATATCTAGGAGGATCAATGAAATAGTCTATAAACTCTAATACAAAATTATTTCTTGTATCTGTGATTGGAAAGTTTTCAGAAAAAACTTTAAATAATCCTTCGTTTTTGCGTTTTTCCGGAGTTGTCTCTAACTGAAAAAAGTCAGCAAACGATTTTAATTGAATCTCAAGAAAATCAGGATATTCTAATTGATTTTTTGAGGATCCAAATTTAATTCTATTTTTAGACATTGAATTTAATAATTAGTTGGACTTAATAACAAATAACACAAAAAGGCTTAGAGCAAATGCTCTAAACCTACGTTAAAAAAAAAACGTGTATTTATTTAAGTTCAACTTCTGCTCCAGCCTCTTCTAATTGAGCTTTAATTTGTTCAGCTTCTTCTTTAGAAACACCTTCTTTGATTGCTTTTGGAGCTGCATCAACTACTGCTTTAGCTTCTTTAAGTCCAAGACCTGTAAGATCTTTTACTAATTTAACTATTTGTAGTTTTGCACCACCTGGAGATGTTAACACAACATCAAATGTTGATTTTTCTACTACTGCAGCTTCTGCTGCTGGTCCTGCTGCTACAACTGTTGCTGCTGCTGCTGGTTCAATACCATACTCTTCTTTAAGGATATTAGCTAATTCATTAACTTCTTTAACTGTTAAGTTAACTAATTGTTCTGCTAACGCTTTTAAATCTGCCATTTTATTACAGTTTTTAATTGATTACAAATACTATTTTATTATTTATTCTTTTTCTGATAAGGTTTTAACTATACCAGCTAGGATGTGCTTTCCTGATTGTAATGAAGAAACAACGTTTTTCATTGGAGATTGTAGTAACATAATAACATCTCCGATAAGTTCTTCTTTAGATTTGATGTTAACTAATTTCTCTAGTTGATCATCTCCAAGATATATTGACTCTTCTACAAACGCAGCTTTTAAAATCGGTTTGCTGCTACCACTTTTTCTAAAACTTTTAATTAGCTTCGCAGGATCATTTCCTACATTTGAAAACATTACTGATGTTGCTCCCTTTAATGAGACAAACAATTCATCGCTTTTTTTGTTTCCTGCTTCAAGAGCTTTTTGTAATAATGTATTCTTAACTACAACTAATTCAATTTCTTTTTCGAAACATTGTCTTCTTAAATCGCTAGTTTTTTTAGCATCTAAATCTGATATGTCTGTAAGATAGAAATGATTATACTTATTTACAAGCTCCTTAATACTATCGATTATAATCGCTTTTTCTTCCCTTTTCATAACTTAATTTCTACAAGGTAATTAATCTCTTTACTCGTCAATTGATTTTGGGTCAATCTGTACACCAGGACTCATTGTGCTAGACATAAAAACGCTTCTAACGTATGTTCCTTTTGCTGATGATGGCTTCAATTTCATAATTGTTGACATAAATTCTTTCACATTTTCTTTGAGTTTAACAGGCTCGAAAGAAACTTTTCCAACAGACGAATGTACAATACCATACTTGTCAACTTTAAAATCAATTTTACCAGCTTTAACCTCAGTTACTGCTTTTCCAACTTCCATTGTTACAGTTCCGCTTTTCGGATTTGGCATCAAACCTCTTGGTCCTAATATTCTTCCTAAAGGACCTATTTTTCCCATAACTGAAGGCATTGTAATGATAACATCTATATCCGTCCAACCTCCTTTAATTTTTTCAACATAATCATCTAATCCAACATGATCAGCCCCAGCAGCTTTCGCTTCTTCAACTTTATCAGGAGTACAAAGAACTAAAACCCTTGTTTCTTTTCCAGTTCCATGTGGTAAGGTAACAATGCCTCTAACCATTTGATTAGCTTTTCGTGGATCAACACCTAATCTAACATTGATATCAACAGAGGCATCAAATTTAGTTGTTGTTATACCTTTCATCAAGGAAGAGGCTTCGGCTAAAGTATATACTTTTCCTTCTTCTAACTTGGATAGTGCCAATTTTTTATTTTTCGTAAGTCTAGCCATTTTAAACAATAATTAAAATTAAAAAGGTTTATCTCCTTTTACTAATACGCCCATACTTCTTGCTGTTCCTGCAACCATACTCATAGCAGACTCAACTGTAAAAGCATTTAAATCTTTCATTTTAGCTTCTGCGATTGCTCTAACTTGCTCCCAAGTAATATTTCCAACCTTATTTCTGTTTGGCTCAGATGAACCAGACTTTAATTTTGCTGCCTCGAGTACCTGAACCGCAACAGGAGGCGTTTTTACAATAAAATCAAACGAATGATCGCTATAAACATTGATGATAACAGGCAATATTTTACCCGCTTGATCTTGAGTCCTAGAATTGAACTGTTTACAGAACTCCATAATGTTCACACCTTTAGAACCTAATGCTGGTCCTACTGGTGGTGATGGGTTAGCTGCTCCACCTTTAATTTGCAATTTAATAAATCCAACAACTTCTTTTGCCATAACCTTATAATTTCAAGATTAACTATTCTTTTTCTACTTGTAAGAAACTTAGTTCTAATGGTGTTTTTCGTCCGAAAATTTTTACCATTACTTTTAATTTTTTCTTTTCTTCGTTAACTTCCTCAATAACTCCTGAAAAGCTATTGAATGGACCATCAACTACCTTTACATTTTCACCAATAAAAAACGGCATATTGATTTCTTCTTCGCTCTCAGCTAGTTCATCAACTTTCCCTAAAATTCTATTAACTTCTGACATACGTAAAGGAACCGCAACACCATCATTCGAGCCCAAAAATCCAATTACTCCTGTAATATTTTTGATAATATGAGGAATTTCTCCAACTAATGCTGCCTCAATCAATATGTATCCAGGAAAATAATTTCTCTCCTTACTGATTTTTTTACCTTTTCTAATTTGATAAACTTTTTCAGTTGGAATTAGTACTTGAGAAACATAATCTTGTAGATTTAATCTTGAAATTTCGTTTTCGATATACTCTTTGATTTTTTTCTCACTACCGCTTATTGCCCTGACGACATACCATTTTTTATTTATATCTCCCATTTTACCAACTCCTCAAATCATCTATTAATAAAACATTCCGTATATAAACTTCATTATATTACTAAATGAAGCATCCATCAAGTAAACAACTACAGCGATAATCAAAGATGCAACCAAAACAACGATAGCACTACTTTGTAACTCGGCTCTTGTCGGCCAAGAAACTTTGTGAACTAATTCATTAAATGCTTCTTCAATATATAACTTTATCTTAGTCATTTTCCTATTTATTTTGCACGGGAGGAGCGACTCGAACGCCCGACACCTGGTTTTGGAGACCAGTGCTCTACCAACTGAGCTACACCCGTTTCTCACATAAAAGTTTACCCGTTAGATTAACAAGTAAACTTTTACGTAACAAACTTATTTTTTATCCTATAATTTCAGTTACCTGACCAGCACCAACTGTTCTTCCTCCTTCGCGGATTGCAAAACGCAAACCTGGGTTAATAGCTACTGGGTAAATTAATTCAACAACAATCGAAATATTATCCCCAGGCATAACCATTTCAACGCCATCTGGAAGTATAATTTCTCCTGTAATATCAAGAGTTCTGATATAGAATTGTGGTCTGTATTTATTGTGAAATGGAGTATGACGTCCACCTTCTTCTTTTTTCAAGATATAAACCTCAGCTTTAACTTTGGTTGCAGGTTTTATTGAACCTGGTTTTGCAATAACTTGACCTCTCTTAATATCTTTTTTGTCAACACCTCTTAATAATAAACCAACATTATCTCCAGCTTCACCTCTATCTAATATTTTTCTAAACATTTCAACACCAGTAACAACTGTTTTTCTTGGCTCATCACCTAATCCAATAATATGAACTTCTTCTCCTGTATTTACAACTCCAGTTTCAATTCTACCTGTTGCAACAGTACCTCTTCCTGTGATTGAAAATACGTCTTCAACTGGCATTAAGAATGGTTTTTCGTTCTCTCTTGGTGGAATTGGAATATAATTATCAACTGCATCCATCAATTCAACAACTTTTTCTTCCCATTTTGCTTCACCATTCATTGCACCTAATGCAGAACCTCTGATTACTGGAGCATTATCTCCGTCGAATTCGTAGAAAGAAAGTAATTCTCTAACTTCCATTTCAACTAATTCTAACATTTCTTCGTCTTCAACCATATCAACTTTATTCAAGAAAACAACCAATCTTGGTACGTTTACCTGACGAGCTAAAAGAATGTGCTCTCTAGTTTGAGGCATTGGTCCGTCGGTTGCAGCAACAACGATAATAGCACCGTCCATTTGAGCAGCACCAGTTACCATATTCTTTACGTAGTCGGCGTGACCTGGACAATCAACGTGTGCATAGTGACGTTTTGATGTAGAATATTCAACGTGAGCTGTATTAATTGTAATACCTCTTTCTCTTTCTTCAGGAGCGTTATCGATTGAATCAAAAGATTTTACTTCACAAAAACCTTTTTTTGCCAACACCATTGTAATTGCAGATGTCAAAGTTGTTTTACCGTGATCAACGTGTCCAATTGTACCAATATTAAGGTGCGGTTTGGATCTGTCAAATTTTTCTTTAGCCATAACTCTAAATAATTTTTGTTAGATTTTAATTTATTTTTCTTATTTTCTATCCTAATTTTTCTCTGAGCCAATGACGGGAATTGAACCCGTGACCTCTTCCTTACCAAGGAAGCGCTCTACCCCTGAGCTACATCGGCCAAAAAAAAGAGCGGGAAACGAGACTCGAACCCGCGACCCCAACCTTGGAAGGGTTGTGCTCTACCAACTGAGCTATTCCCGCTTAATAATCAAAAAGTTTGGTGGGGAGAGCAGGATTCGAACCTACGAAGGCGTACGCCAGCAGATTTACAGTCTGCCCCAGTTGGCCACTTTGGTATCTCCCCAACTAGTTTTTAATTTTCAATAAAGAGCCAATGGAGGGATTCGAACCCCCGACCAGCTGATTACAAATCAGCTGCTCTGGCCAACTGAGCTACATTGGCTTGGCAAAAGAACGCACTCTTTCTGGATATAATTTCCAAAAAGAGTTCGCAAATTTATACAATTTTATTTAGAAGACAAAAAAATTTGGCTTTTTTTCTTTAAAATTTTATTTAAAGTCCTCTTTGTTTTTCTTTATGCTTCTTCAGTTGTCGCTTCAAAGCTTCTACAGCAAGGTCTGTAGACTCCTCAAACGATTTGCTTTGCTTTTTCACAAAGATGTCATTTCCGGGAACTTCGACTTTAATTTCAGAAATTTTATTGTCAAGAGACGAATTATTGTCAAGTTTCAAAAATATCTCAACTCCGACGATATCATCATAAATTTTATTTAACTTAGTAACTCTACCTTCGATAAAATCTTCAAGTTTTTTATCTGCATCAAATTTTACTGAATTAATTTTAATATTCATAATAAATTCCTCCTATAATTTTATGCCCTTGGATGAGCTTGTTTATATATTTGTTTTAATTTTTCAAATGTATTATGTGTATAAACTTCGGTTGCCGCCAAATTTGAATGTCCCAATAATTCTTTTATTGCATTTAATTCAGCTCCTCTATTTAACATATGCGTTGCAAATGTGTGTCGTAACACGTGAGGGCTCTTCTTTTCTGAAGTCGTTACAAGGGACAAATACGATTTAACCACTCTATAAATAAGTTCAGGATAAATCTTTTTGCCACTTTTTGTTAAAAATAAAAATTCGCTATTTTCAATCACCTCGAGCTCGTTCCTTTTTAAGTTGTATAATTCAATAAGATTTTTCAATTCTGTATTAAACGGAATTATTCGTTCTTTGTTGCGTTTCCCAAGTACTTTTATTGTGGAATTTTGAAAATTTATATTCTTAACTAATAAATTTATCAATTCAAATCTTCTAGCACCTGTACAATAGAACATTTCGATGATTAGTTTATTACGAACACCTTCGAAGTCATCAGTAAAACTAACATTATCAAGCAAAGCATTCATGCTTTTTTCTTCGATAAATGAAGGTAAACTCTTTAGAGATTTTGGCGGAATAATTTTTTGCAAAGGACTTCTCTCTACAATTTTTTCTTTAAGTAAATACTTATAGTAGGTACGAAGTGTTGAAATTTTTCGGTTTACCGAACGAGCAGAATTTTCAGATTCCATCAACGAAACAATCCAAAGTCTGACTAATTTATAGTCAGCTTTAGCTTCATCCATAACATTGTTTTCTTGACAAAAAGAAATAAACTGAGTCAAATCTATTTGATAAGATTTGACAGTATGGTCAGAGTATCTTTTTATATATTGCAGGTAATTAAGAAAGCTGTCTTTATACATAAAAATATTAAAAAGGAATACTTAAAACTATTACGTAAACCGAATTATAAAGTTACGTAAAAAAATATTCCTTAGCAATAATTTACAGACTAAACTTCTTCTAATTGTAAATGCTGTACATAAACAGCTTTTATCATTTGCTCTCTCTTCTTAACCGAAGGCTTTTTGAATGCTTGTCTCTCTCTAAGCTCTTTTACGATTCCTGTTTTTTCAAACTTTCTCTTAAATCTTTTAAGAGCTCTATCAATATTTTCGCCTTCTTTTATAGGAATTACTATCATATCATTTTGTTTTTAAGGAATGCAAAGGTATTAAATAAATTATTTCTTAGCAAAATTTTTCCTGTTTTCTTTTCTAAAAGAATTTTTTCGCAGAGATTAAATTAGGAGCTTTCTTAGTTTACGCATAAATAATTCTTAATTTTCAAAAATGTAGCTTCATCAACAAGTTTAAATGTTTTAAGATCTTCTACATTCGAAAACTCTCCGTTGAAGCCTCTAACCTCAACAATCGCTTTGGCTAGTTTAAAATCAATGTATGGATGAGCATTTATTTCGTTAACAGTTGCTTTGTTGATGTTGATTTTAACAAGCATAGTTTCATCAATATTTATGTTTGTTTGTATTTTATTATAAACTTCTTGTGTTAAACCATAAACCTCCATGAGTTGTTCCTTTTTGTAAAACCCTCCAATCATTGAGCGATATTTTAAGATTCTTTTCACAAAAGAAGGTCCGATGCCATTTAGTTTTAGCAAAGCAATCGAATCGGCAGAATTTATTTCAACCATCACATTGCTGCTATACTTTTTCTCATTGATATTTTCGATTTTGATATAGGGTTCAAGCATCTCATATTGTGTTGCTGAAATCGAATATATTTTTTTGAAGTCTTCTTTTTTATAAAATTTACCACCTTTCGAAAGAAAATTATTAATTACATTTATTTGCTTTTGAGACAAGCCAAGTTTGAGCATTTTTTCAGGAGATGTTTTGTTGGGGTCAAAATCAAACAATTCAACGACGTTCGATTCTTTCTCATATGTTTTATTGTTTGTCTCGAATTTTTGACGATTATCATTAATTGTTATATAATTCTCAACTCTTTTGTATTGTTCTTCTGAAATTACATAGATTTTTGCGAGATCTTCTTTTTTGTAAAATTTGCCTCCTTTATTTATATAGTTAGTTATGACAGCTATCTGCTTATCGCTAAATCCCAACTTTTTCCAATCAGAAACAGAAGTTGAATTCGGGTCAAAATTGAATAATTCTGAATTTAATTGGTTTTCTGTATATGATTCCGATTTTACATTTGCATCTATTTGTTTCGAGGATTTATAAAATGCATCAATTTGTTTTTCAAAATCGGAAAAATCTATTGGCTTGCTTTCTTTAAATAAATCCATCGTGCTGAGCACTACAATTTGTAACAAAATAATAATCAAAAGAACATAAACGCCTCTTTTTTCTGTTTTTGAAAATGAAAATAAATCCCTAAAACTCATATAATTATTTGAAATTATTTTTCTTTGCTATGAAATAAGAGTCTATTTCTTTCTTCATAACCGGAGTAAGAAGAAGCAAAGCTATTAAGTTTGGGATTGTCATAAATGTAATAACCATATCAACAAAATGCCAAACCATGTCAAGTCCCCAAATCGCCCCAAGAAAAACAAAGAGCGTATATACATAATAATATGGCTTAATTGCTTTATCGCCAAAAATGTACTGTGTCGCCCGAGTTCCATAATACGACCAACCAATAACGGTTGTAAAAGCAAACATTAATAAACCTCCTGCAACCACATGTTTTGCCAAAAATCCTATACCAATGCCATCTAATCCGAGTTCAAATGCTTTTACTGTCATGCGAACACCTTTGTAGTCAGCGCCAAGCTCCCATGCTCCTGTTACAATTACTACCATAGCTGTTAATGTGCAAATAACTAGCGTATCAACGAAAGGTTCAATGGAAGAAACAAGACCTTCTCGCAAAGGATATTCTGTTTTTGCTGCAGCATGAGCAATTGGAGCAGAACCTTGTCCCGATTCGTTAGAGAATAAGCCTCGACGAACTCCCCAAACCATTGTCATAATAAAAGTCGAGCCTAAAAAACCTCCAGTTGCAGCAGTTCCTGTAAAAGCATCATGAACAACCAAATAAAGTGCATGAGGTAATTTATTGGCAAAAGTTATTAATACGACTAATGATGCAACAAAATAAAACACAGCCATGAATGGGACTATTTTTGAAGCTACATCGGATATGCGTTTTATTCCTCCTACGATGATTAAAAAAACTAATGCCGTAATTACCAATCCAGAAACTAAAGTCGGTATTCCATAGTTACTCAATAAAACTTCACTCATTGAATTTGATTGAGCCATATTACCAGTTCCAAAAGAGCATAAAATTGCTGCAAACGCAAAAATAACGGCTAAGATTTTAGCAAATTTCCCGAGTTTTTCTTTAAGTCCTATTTCCATATAATACATTGGTCCTCCTGAAACGCTTCCATCAGGATTAATTTTCCTATATTTCAAAGCCAGTGTACATTCTACTAACTTTAGCATCATTCCTAAAAATCCAGTTACCCAAATCCAAAACATGGCTCCTGGTCCTCCGTAATAAATAGCCAAAGCTACTCCAACAATATTTCCGGTTCCAACAGTTGAAGCTAGTGCGGTGGACAATGCTTTGAAATGGCTAACGTCGCCGGCCTCTCCTTTTTTATCATATCTTCCTGCAACAATTTTTATGGCATGCCAAAAACCGGTAATATGTAAAAATCGAAATTTAAAGGTGAAAAAAATTCCAGTTGGCACTAAAATAAACAAAATTAAATATCCTCCGATATATTCGTTATACCACTGTATTATCGAGTCAATGTATTCTAGCATAAAATTTATTTTAATTAAAAATTCCCAATCCATTAAGAAAAACCAACATTATGGCAAGTGGTGCCACAAATCGAATGATAAATATAAATACTCCAAAAAAACGACCTTTCAGCGTTCCTTCATTGGTAACTTCGCTCTTTACCAAGCTAAGATTTAAAAACCAACCAACATATACTACTATCAATAAGCCTCCTAGTGGCAACAAAATATTCGAGGCGAAAAAATCCATTAAATCAAATATGGTTTTTTCGAAAATTTTAAAATTTCGAAATGCTCCAAACGATAAAGTGCAAAAAACACCAATTATGGAAATTGAAAATGAAGAAATGATGGTTGCCTTTAAACGACTCATCTTCAATTCTTCGATAAAATATGCAACCACAACCTCAAGAACAGATATAGTTGATGTTAATGCTGCAATAGCCAATAACAAGAAGAACAATACCGCAAAGAAAACCCCTCCAGTCATTTGTTGAAAAATATTGGGTAAAACCACAAAGGCTAATCCAGGCCCCTCTTTAGGATCTAAACCAAATGAAAAAACAGCGGGAAAAATTACCACTCCGGCAAGAATAGCAACCAAAGTATCAGCAATAGAAACTTGAAACGATGTATTGCTTAAATTATTACTTTTATTTACATAAGAGCCGTAAGTAATCAAGGCTCCCATACCAACGCTCAATGAAAAAAAAGCTTGCCCAAGTGCGTTTAAAATAACACTAGAATCAATTTTTGAAAAATCGGGATTAAACATAAAATTAAGTCCTACACTTGCATTTTCGAGTGTTAGCGAGCGAACGCAAAGAATAAGCAAAATAATAAACAACGATGGCATCAATATTTTTGAATACTTTTCGATTCCTTTTTGAATACCCAAATAAACAATCCATGCTGTAATTGCCATAAAAATTAATTGCCATATCAATGGTCTAATATCACTTTGTGTAAAAGAAACAAAGATTGATTGTAAATCGTCGGAACTTTTGCCCGAAAAAGCATCGACAGCCGAAAGATAAATATATTCCAATGTCCAACCGGCAATGGTTGAGTAAAATGCTAATATTACAAAAGCCGCAACAATTCCCATGAATCCTACCAAAAACCAAGGTTTTTTAGGCGATAGTTTTTTAAATGCACCATAAGCATTTTGTCCGGCACTTCGCCCGATAATAAATTCCGAAAGCATTACCGAAACACCTATTCCAAGTACAATTCCAAGATAAATAATCAAAAATGCAGCACCTCCATTTTGACCCATCAAATATGGAAATCGCCAAACGTTACCCAGTCCGATTGCAGAACCTGCTGCCGCTGCTAATACGCCAAATTTACTTGTAAAACCATCTCTTCCCGAAGATTCTATGTTTGCCATAATCAAAAAAATACGAGTGTTTGATATTTTCCCCAAATTTAAAATTATGTCTCATATAATCATAATAAATTCCATTTTTCGTTGAAAATAGACTGAAAAATATTAGTTTGCTTTGTGTTCTAAATAAAAAAAACATCGAGGTTTACAAAACCTGATGCTTTTTGTTAATAATTTGTACCAACAATTATAACATTGCCAAACACTCTATTATTCAATAATAAATACAATTTATTACTTCATGAGGAAAAATAATGTGAATAATTTTACTCCACAATAAATTTCTCAGTTTTCACAAACCCACTGTTTTTTATCTCAACAATATAGGTTCCTTTTGAATAGCTCGATACATCAATGGTTTCGGAATATTCTTTTTTCCCTTTTATTTCT
>Ga0209417_1003100_pt1 | contig 23266 bp, 22 predicted proteins | sample RifGroF2_FD_184002 | JGI IMG/M metagenome (GOLD analysis project Ga0209417, IMG submission 184002) | Groundwater microbial communities from Rifle, Colorado, USA - Groundwater F2 (SPAdes) (version 2) | ecosystem: Environmental > Aquatic > Deep subsurface > Groundwater | place: Rifle, Colorado... | reverse complement strand
TAATTATGGTTAGTTGCACTTCAGTTAAAAATTAAAAGTAAAAGGTTGACTTCTGAGTATATAAATAATACTGTGGCAATAGCACATTATCAGAGAAAGATAGGGTGACATGGCGAGGCACAAAAGTGCCCAGATTAGGCGAGAAGTAATTCAAAAGATGCTGAGTCATTTAACTGGGAATCTTTTAAATAAATGTGATTGTAATATTTGCACCCGTTTTAAAAAGGCCTTTGATGGCATGGTTCGAGAAGAGGTAAATGAAATAATGAGGATACGACGTTCGGTAGATGGCATACCATTTGATGATTGGTCGATTGAGGCCCGAAAATTAATAGAAAGAACCAGGAGGTCCGAAGCGATGAGAGCTAAAGAACAAACGAGAATGAGAATAAGAATATAACCGTGCAAAGCGCGGTTTTTGTTTATAACTGATTTGATTTTAAGCTATTTCCGCATATACTTTTAGTAACAATTAATCTAATTAAATGTCCAAAAAATCACAAGATAAACAGCAGGTCCAAGATGGCAAAAACAAGTCAGTAGACTTGATGGTTAAGGAGATCCAGGAGAAGTATGGCGATGGTTCGATTATGAGGCTGGGTAATGTGGCCAAGGTAGACGTAGATGTCATCCCAACGGGGTCTATTTCGCTTGATTTGGCCCTGGGAGTGGGGGGTATCCCCAGGGGTAGGGTAATAGAGGTATTTGGACCAGAAAGCTCAGGTAAAACGACCTTGGCGCTCCATATCGTTTCCGAAGCTCAAAAGCTGGGCGGAGTGGCCGCATATATAGATGCCGAGCATGCCCTAGATCCGGAATATGCCAAGAAAATAGGAGTTAAAATCGATCAGCTTTTAATATCTCAGCCCGATACTGGTGAGCAGGCATTAGATATTTTAGAAAGCCTTGTGAAGTCAGGAGGAGTAGATATTGTTGTTATAGATTCTGTAGCCGCTTTGACGCCACGCGCTGAGATCGAGGGAGAGATGGATCAACAGCACGTTGGTGGTCAGGCGAGATTAATGTCTCATGCTTTGAGAAAATTAACTGCCATTGTTGCTAAATCAAAAACATCAGTTTTATTTATAAACCAATTACGACAGAAGATTGGCATCATGTTTGGTAATCCCGAAACAACTCCGGGCGGATTGGCTTTGAAATTTTATTCATCGGTCAGAATAGACATTCGACGCTCAGCTCAAATACAAAATGGTGAGAAAATTGTTGGCAATAGAACCAAGGTTAAGATTGTAAAAAACAAAGTTGCACCACCGTTCAGAACTTGTGAGTTTGATATTATGTACAATGAAGGTATCTCTAGATATTCCGATGTAGTTAATTCGGGTGTGCGCTACGGTGTTCTGACTAAATCAGGAAGCTGGTTTAATTATGGAGAAGTACGTCTGGGCCAGGGTATAGAGGGCTCGAGACAATTCATCAAAGAGAATCCAAAAGTCGAAAAGGAAATTGTGGCAAAGATTATTGCAGCCGCTGCAAAGGAAAATCTCGCATAGATATGAAGAACATATTACTTAAATTCTTAATCCCAGTCGCCATAGTTTGTTTAATTTTTTTATTACCCGCTATTAAGATTGAAGATGTGGAGTCTTTAATATCTTTGGCGGCGCTTCTATTCACAATACTTGCGGGTTTCTTTATTGCGGCAACAACTACGAATTATCTTAATTTCCAGTCGGCGCTAGCCCAAGAAGGAGCAGTTTTGATACAGCTCTATAATTTAGGAAAACTAATAAGTCCATCTTCTGCGGATGAAATAAGAGATTCAATTGACAAATACGTTATCGCTACGTTAGATTTTCCTATAGGTGAATATGTTGACGGGACTAATGAAGAATTTAATAAATTAATAGGAATCATTGATAGTATTGAGCCTGACGACGATAAGAAACGAAGAACTGAATCTCTGGGAATCCTACATAGTGCTAAGAGTAGCCTGTATAATTTCCGCCAACAAGTTGCTCTTTGCTCTTTAAAGGTTATTAATACCATCCATTGGATCATTTTAATATTTCTAGAGATCGCGATTATTACTTTATTAATTCCATTAAGAAGTGATAGTTTATTGGCAATGATCATTATCTGTGTCCTTGCGGTTGCCTCACATCTAGTATTAGTTTTATTGGGCGAGATAGACAGTAATTATTTTCTAGAACGACAGCTTGGCTTTAAGGATACGCACAAAGTTTTTATAGCTCTCGGATTATTGCCCTATTATCCTCCCAAGGCGTTTTCGTTGAGTTATGGAGTTAAAAGACCAAAAGAGCAATATAGACTAGGCGCATATAAGGATTTTCCAAGAAGCTTAGATAAGGAAATAAAAATAATTGATGGAAGGTAAATAGAAGATAGCAATGATTAGGTGTGGACGCTTGGTTATTGACAAGAATATTGAATAGAGTATCATATCTCCCAGATCAGCTTTGCGAAAAGGATTCTGAATCTAGAGCATTTTTCGCAGAGCTGACCCAGTCTAGCCACAACATGCCCGAACACCAATCGGCGGGAATCGGTGGATCTGGGCAGGAGCAGCTCTGCTCCATTCGAAGTCTGTATGGCTTCAGCCAGCTCGTTGTATCGTTATTGGAGTGCAGTGGGTGATCTCTTGGGGAGAACCCCCACGCCTGATGATCAATTCGGATGAGCGTGTACGCTGATCTGTCTCGACCAGATGAGTTAGACATGAAGAAGCCTACACCCAAGAGGCCGAATACGAGATTGAGGCATTGCCAGATGTGCTCACTCACTCCAATTTATCAAGCCCGAGGTGCTCTCACCTCGGGCTCCTTCTTTTTGTGGGTCAAAATTAGCACTTGACAAAATATATAGAAGGAGTATAATTAAGGAGTAGGGTGAGAGTTTAGACCTCGCGAAATTGTCTTGAAATATAGATTTTAGGCCAATTCCGCGAGGTCTGACAAAGATGTGTTCTGCGAGATGGGGAGATTCTGCAAGACCCATTCAGGATGCTGATGCTGTTGTCAGACCTCGCCGCTCGTACTTTAAGTTCAGTCTTGGTGTGTGGAGGAGCTAGCTTTAATAAGGGGTTGCCGTAATCGTAAGGATGGGCCAGTCGGCCTGTAAAGGGGTCTGTGCCGTTTCCAAGGGCATAGATCAGCAACCCGCCTTGCGCCTTCATGAAGTTGGAGGCGAAGGTACTCCTAGCAAACCGCAATCAGCTGAAGCGAGCTTGGAACTTGCTGAGCGGTGATCTTCTCCCACACCACCCGGGACAAACCTGAGGCTAGAGTCATTAAGTTGATTCGCCTCAGGGCCTTTTTTTATTCTGAATATTTCTTTGTTTCGTCCAGTCCCACCAATCACAACTCACCATCTCGACAAATAATACACAAGCCTTTCATAAATTCGAACAATAAATCTTATTTCACCGCCATGCGGGCGGCATACGCCTAACCCGTAACGGTTCATAATATTTATTGTTACCGAATTTATATCAAGGCTTGTGTTTATTTGTATCGATATGCCTCGGATTGTGATTGGTAGGACTGGGCTATACTTTTCTGATCAATATCAATAAAGCAAAACCCGGCCTATTTGAATGGACTTACGGAGGACGACTGGTCCGAGTAAGAGGCGAAATGCCAGTAGGCATTTACGTCGTGCCGTTCAAGTAGGCCGGGTTGGAGTAAATACTAATATGGCTTATTGCTTGACGGTCTGATTTCTTGTATATGGCATGAGGGCCATAAAGCGGGCCAATTTAATGGCTATCGCAACTTTTCTTTGATGTTGATTGCAGAGCTTGTTCCTTTTTGAGGTTGCAATTTTAAATTGCGAACTTACAAACTTTCTCAAATATTTAACATCTTTATACTCTACGAAATCTATTTTTTGTTCACAAAATTGACAGTGCATGTTTGTAGTTAGTTATTAATTAGAAAGGAAGATCTTTCTCGTTTATTGGTACTTCGTCTTCTTCAATGCTGACACCGGCATGAAGAGGTTCATTCTCGTCGATAATAGGAATCTCGTCGGTCTCGACTTGCTGTCGGGGTGCGCTGACTGGTGCCTTAATATCCGAGACTGAATTATCGGATGAATAACCAGTATTAGCACTTCGTGGTCCCATCTGTAAATTCTCGGCCACAATTTCGGTAGTATATCTTTTAACATTATCTTGGCCGGTCCAGTTTCTAGTTTGCATACGACCTTCGATCATAATCATGCCACCCTTCTTGAGATATTTTGCGGCAATCTCGCCGAGACGTGCCCAGGCGATAACCGTGTGGTATTCAGTCGCCTCTTTTTTTTGACCAGACTGATCATTCCAAACACGGTTGGTGGCCATACGGATGGTCGTCACGGTCTGGCCTGATGGTGTTGAGCGAGATTCGGGATCTTGAGTTAATCGACCGATTAAGAATACTTTGTTGAGGTTCATATTGGTAATTTATTATTTATTACTATAGTTTCTCAATAATAGATTCAAGTTGTTTGTCTAGTTCCTTGTTTTCGGGAGCTGGTACTTTGACGCTTTCTTTTCTTTCAGCGTCTTTGATTCTTATGCGATGTTGTCTAGCTGCGGCTTTTGATTTTTCGGCATCAGAAATGGTCTTAATAACTAAATAACGAAAAACATCAGGGTTGGCCTTAAGCTGTTCGTTAATATGAATCAAGCCTTCGGCATCTTCCATCGTAAAATGGAAATAGCCAAAGAAGCTATTCTTGAAATGATTAATCTCATACGAAAGTCGCACCTTCTCTAATTCCTTCGCGTAGATAATCGTACCACCGTTGGCGGTAATATAGCTCTCAATCGTGGCTCGTACTTCCGGAACTTTTGTATCTTCAATATCCGGATTAACATGTACAGCCAATTCATATAATTGGTTTTCGTCTTTCATTTGTTGGTCCCGATAGAGGTGGCAGATGGTACCCTGAGTAGGGTCCCAATGGGTTTAATGCCAACGATTATAGGGCCTTTAATTTATGCCTATATACTATCTAAATTATCCGATCTTGTCAAAGGCACTCCGCCCAGCCCTATTGAAGAGTACGGCCGTAAATGCCTGCTGGCATTTCGCCTCTTACTCGCCTCGTCAGGCTCCGTAAGCCTCTTCAATATGGCTGGGCTTCGTTTTTTTGCGAGTCTTCTCAACGTGGTGACGTATTTGCTTTTTTTCATCGATTATATACTATTAATGATAGGTCTTTCTAGGTGAGGTGACGGCTATGGCCAGATGGGTCCTGTTCTATTCTTCGGGAACTAAAACTACTGATTCGAGAGTGCGTGTTGTTAATATTACTGGCGATATCTATTCTGCAGAAAGGTTGATGTTGAGACACCTAAAGAGGGTGTTAATTAAAAGATCTAATCACAATTATATTCACGCAGTTTTGTTCCCTAATAGTTCTAACTGGCAAGAGAACTTAGAGGGTCTTATGGTCCGTGTGAAAAGCTATTTCGCCAATCGTAGATTATTAAGAATTAAAAATCCAGACAAAGTATTTGTCCAGGGATATGGTAATCTGGCGCTGGCGAAATTAACTGGCGATGAGGCGTATTTCCGCTTAGCTAATCAAAAACCATAGAGGCGTTGCCTCTTTTTATTTTCTAAATACAAAAAACCAAGCTCAAGACTTTTAAGAGACCATCGTAGCGTGACGGCGCGAGATAGAGGCTGATTCTCAGTAGAGAATACAGCCGTATGATTAAAAGTCTTGGGCTTGGTTTTTTGACTATATTTTTATTTCCACAACATCACCCTCTTGGATGGTATAGTCTTTGCCGACGGTATGGATGAGGCCTTTGGTTTTGGCATGAGCCCAGCCTCCAGCATCGAGTAGGATTTTCCAATTTACAACATCGGCTCGTATAAAAAGTTTTTCAAAATCGGTATGAATAGCTCGCGAGGCTTTAGGAATTAGGTCTCCCTTTTGTGCCGTCCATGCTCTTGTCTCGTCTTCGCCAGTGGTCAGAAATGTTAATAGGCCCAAGGTGTGATAACATTCCTTGATCAGTTTATCTAGACCACTTTCTGGCAAGTTTAATTCTTTAAGAAACTCTTCTCTTTCACTTGGATTAAGTTCTGATAGTTCTAGCTCAAGCTTATTAGACATAACAATGTAGGAATTGCTGCCGATAGCTTTCAGCAATGCTTCATTGGGTCCATATCCCTCTAAGATTTGATCTTCGGAAATGTTAAGCAGATAAATAAATCTTTTGGCCGTTAATAAGTTAAGCTCCTTGGCTAGAGCAGTTTCGTCTTCGTTTAAATGTACAGACGAGACAATATTGTCGGATTCCAGAAGTTTTTTGAATTTTTCTAAGATATTTAGATCGTGCTGAGCTTTCTTACCTTCTGGCGTGCTAAACTTTGCTTCCTTGTGAGTTTTTTCGAGACGTTTTGATATAGTCTCAAGGTCGGCCATAATAAGCTCGGTGTTAATAATTCCAATATCATCAGCTGGATCGATGCGATTGTGGACGTGAGTAATTTGATCACCATTTTTGGGATTAGGGAAGACACGCACAACTTGAGCAATAGCATCTACTTCGCGGATATTGGCTAGAAACTTATTACCCAGACCCTCGCCCTGAGAGGCGCCTCTGACCAGGCCAGCAATATCAATGAACTCAATTGTTGTATGAATTATCTTCTTTGAGTTACTTAATTTTGCGAGTTGTTCGAGGCGATCATCGGGTACGGCAACAACACCGACATTTGGTTCTATGGTAGTGAAGGGATAATTCTGAATATCTATTTGTTTATTGGTAACCGCCTTGAATAGGGTAGACTTACCGACATTAGGCAGTCCTACAATTCCGATGGATAGCATAGGAATATGATAGCAAAAAATAGTAGAAAACCAAGGATTTAGTATTTGATGTTCCATATTCTAATTGTATCTCAGAGAGTACGGAATGTGCGTGGCTTGGCTACATATTGACCTAATTCGTATATCTGTTACTCTGGCCCCAGTGTCATTTACAAGAGGTGTGTAATGAGACATTCCCAGCTGATTCGAAGCGTGGCCTTGGCCTTATTCATCATAACACTACCTAGTCTAGCCTTGTCCCAGGATAATGAAGGTGAAAAGCAGAACTATAGGGGCAAATATGAAGTTTCTTTGTGGTTTGAATTAAATACTGGCTTTTCAAGCTATAAACCAGTATTCGATAAGGAGTATAAGAAACTTTTCTTACCTATCGGAGGGACGGAAGAGCTTGATACGAAAGCTAGGATATCTACTCTCGGAATTCGTCCCGTTTTTGCCATAGCCCTACATCGAGGCAAGATCAATGTTACCCTACCGATTTCTTATAGAATTGCTGATTGGAGCTTATCGGAAGTCATTGATTCAGTTCCTCATGGCCTAGTTAGTCTGACGACTATCGATTGGTGGGATAGGGTCATCGCTGGAGATGTGGTATCTAGTCATTTTAGTCCCCGAGTCGGTTTAGCTATGACCTTTGGTAGAATCGAAATTTCTCCTTCGATACAGCACTATAAGTTAACAGAAAGAAGGTATCGGGGCATTGATTGTATGGGTTGTGGGAATAGCTCGGAAGTATATGAAAACAGAGTGTTAGAAAGCGGTGTTAGTCCACGCATAGAATTTGCGTGGTTGATTCGTGGTTTTGGGAGACAAGATAGCAATTCCGAACCAACTATTAATGGCCTGAGCGTTGCTTACGAGCGGGTCGGATCCAAGTATTGGCGATTAAGCGTTGCTCTTAGGGTGCTGGGTATTGAATTAAAAAAGTGAAGATTTGCCCCTATTTGGGGCCTTTTTAATTTAACTTATATATCTCGACTAAATTGGATTTTTCTCTTGTGACCATGAAGACCGGTTTTGATTTGGTATAGTTATAGAAATTATCAAGATCAGTAGGCAGGTAGGCTTTACGGGTAAGTACAATGAGATAATTTGTTTTTTTATCGCAAGAATAAATTAGGTCAGGTCTTATCGGGTATAGCTGGATCAGATGATCGGCTATGGCTACGCAGAAACTGCTTTTTGTCGTGGCGTTTTTGTTTATCCAGGAGATGGCTTCTTTGTAGCTCGATCCCCAATAATCAAAATCAAAATTGTTTTCCAGATGAGATCCATGTTTCAATCTTGCTAGTTCATTAAAATATACGTCGCCATAAGGAAAAACTATGACGAATTGCCAAAGGGCAGATACGAATACGACGATATAAAAAATTGTAATATAGCCATTTTTTAGGTTTTTAAATTTGTCTTGCAAGCAATTACAGAAGAATATCAGGCCCTGACTGGCTATGATTAAAATTGGCGGCAAGACAAATAAATAATGCCTGACGCCATCGTAGCGTATTATGTCTGGTAATAAATCTAAGAGAGGCCTTAGAAATATCCAGAATAGGAGTAAATAGTTTTTAAATAAGTTCTCTTTGATTATTAAACTCCTAATCAATTTATAAAATCCAAGCATAAAGAAAATTGAAACTATCGTGGGTATGGTGCCGAATAAATAGAAAAAACCATAATGCCAGGGCAGGGCATTTGGTGAATAGATATAGCCTTGATATAGAACTTTACCTTCCCAGCCGTGATGAGAAAAATATTCCAAGGCTCTGAAGAATAGAGCCGGGTCATGCCACAAGGCTGGCCAAGCGATATAAGTGACTAATCCACCCAATGAGACGAATATGATTATTTTGCCAACGTCGTTTTTTAGATTTTTCAGAAAATCTTTCCATGAAGTCAGCCAATAGGTCAAAAAGAAAATAACTGGGATTAAAATAGCATCAACTCTGACGGCTAACGTTAAGCCTATAACAATACTTGCCCAGATAAGACTTCGTTTCTTATTATCAAAAAATATCTCAAAGAGTAAATAGAGAACGATTATAGAAGAGGAGGCTAGTATCGTGTCTTTGGAATTGTACTGAGCATGGGCTATAAATCTCGGAAGAATCATTAGAAGAGCCGTGGAAAGCAGAGCCGTCTTCTCGTCGAATAATCTGGCTACGAATTTAAATAGAAAGAATATTCCCAAAGTGGCATATGCGAAAATAAGAACATGAAAAGCTACGATTGGATCTAGGCCAAAACCACGCTCAAACGAAGGGGCAACAGCGTTATTAATCATTTCAAAAAAAGGACCGTAATAAATAAGGTCGTCTCGGAGGAGTTTTATTGATGAAGCATTGTGGAATACATAATCTAAGCTTGCCTTGCCGAGATGTTGTTGGGCTAATTCATCCCAGGTTAGACCATAAGATTTCAGAGTACTTAAATTAAAGACTATGAATAGGATGAATAAGATCAAAAAAGTCTTTTTATATCGAGACATCGTCTGTATTCTAGTGAATTCATATTACAATAATTATCTTGTTTATTAAATAAAGTCTGTCATCTTGGTCGAAAATGTTTTATCATGGCCTTATGAATAATATATTTCGCGACTATGATATCAGGGGTATATATCCAGGGGAGATAAGTGAAGATTTGGCATTTAAAATTGGAAATGCGATTGCCGTCTATCTTAAAGCTGACCGAGTTATTGTTGGTGAGGATATTAGGGAATCATCTCCGTCTCTGAGTAGGGCAGTATTAGACGGAATTATATCTGCTGGTAGCGATGCGATTTATATAGGTCAATGTACGACACCTATGTTTTATTTTGCTACTACGCATCTGAAGGCGGGCGGTGGCATTATGATTACGGCTTCTCATAATCCTAAAAATTACAATGGTTTTAAAATTGTTAACTCTAGCGGCGAACCGATAGGCTACCATGATGGATTAAAGGACATAGAGTCTCTTATAAAACATGACCCAATAGCGGGTCCAAATAAAGGTAAAATAATAGAAAGGTCATCAATAGTAGAAGAATATATTAATTTTCTAATTGATAAGTCTGGATTGGCGATAGGAGAATTCCAAAAGAATATAGTAGTTGATGCCGGGAATGGATCGGTTGCTTTAATTCTAAAATCTTTACTTGATCGTCTGGAAATAAAATATAAACCTTTATTTTTTGAGATTGATGGTCAATTCTCTGGCCGTGGACCAGATCCAGTAAAAGGTGATGCCATGAGGGTATTAAAAGAAGAGGTAAGGAGAACAAGTGCGGCTTTTGGCTTTGCCTTTGATGGCGACGCCGATCGTATTTCTTTCGTTGATGAATTTGGGAGCACGATCGATCCTCAATATATTCTTGCTATTTTGTGGCAAAGCGAAGGCGCAAGCTGCCCAGTTATCTACGAGTCAAGATTCTCAAAAGCGGTGATAGAGTTTTTTGGATCTTATGGAATTCAATCTAAGGTTGGACATACCAACATATCCAAAACAGCCAGAGAGAACTCGGCCCAGATAGCTGGTGAGACATCTGGGCATTTCTTTTTTAAAGATATGAATTCAAATGAATCTGCCATTCTGGCAGCATTAAAAATAATTAAATACGCACAACAATCCAGGCTATCACTTTCCGAGATGGTGAAACCATTTCAGAAATATTATTATTTTGGAGAAACTACTATCAGCTCTTCTTTGAAGGCAGATAATATTGGCCTGATTCTAGCCAAATTAAAAGAGAAATATGGCGACGGAGAAATTAATGAATTTGATGGCCTTACCGTTGAATATTGGACCAATCGGCCAGCTGGCGACAGATGGTGGTTTAATGTCAGACCATCTAATACGGAACCAGTCATTAGGTTAGTTGTCGAATCTGATAACGAATTGTTATTAGAAAATAAAAAAAAGGAGGTGGAAGAAGAAATAAAAAATACCGAGACTAATCGGTAAATTCTTTTGCTACATCTGGCAGTAATGCAATCAAACATTTTCTAAGAATATCTCTTTGTGGACTTGGGGGCCCAAATAGTGCTGGCCAGGAACGTAAGAATAGTGTCGTCCCTAGCGGACCACCTTCTTTAATCTTAAGCCATGGATATCCAACTTTCGTTTGGTTTGGATCAGCCGCTAGGCCGTTCATGAGGTCCCTGGTCCATTCCCAGTCACGTCCAGGCACAGTTACTAGCATAGACGTTCTCAGGCTTAGAATCTCAAAATATGGTTCCTTGCCATTTGAGAGAAGCATAATTATTCCCTTTCAAGCTACTGAGGCTATTCTATACCCAAATACACAATTATACCAAGGAGTAAAACTTTTGAGAGTACGGCTGTCTTTTCTGCTGAAAAGCACCTCGTTCTCGGACCAGTCGTCCTGCGAAAGCCTCTCAAAAGTCTCATTCCTTGGCCTGATAAAACGACAAAGCCCAGCCCTATTGAATAGTACGGCCGTAAATGCCTGCTGGCATTTCGCCTCTTACTCGCCTCGTCAGGCTCCGTAAGCCTCTTCAATAGGGCTGGGCTTCGTTATACTAACTATCATAATAAAACCAAGCCTAAGACTTTTAAGAGACTATCGCAGCGCGACGGTGTCTAAGCGAAGTTTCTTAGTCGGTGCTTTAGCCCGACTAGAATCGCTTTCGAGATAGAGGCTGATTCTCAGTAGAGAATACAGCCGTGTGATTAAAAGTCTTAGGCTTGATTTTTAAACTAATAATTAATCTTCATGGCTTCGCGGACTAGGCGCATGGTTTCGGCTGCTTTCTTTTGAGTTTTTATTCTGCCATTTTCGAGTATATCCATAACTTTTTTAGGGTTCGAAGCGATCTCAACTCTCCTTTCGCGCAATGATTTAAGAAATTTGTTTAAGTCGTCAGCCAGTTTTTGTTTGAAGGTAGAATAATTCACATTTACAAGATCTTTTGCAACTTCTTCGGGCGTGGTGCTGTTGGCTAAAGCGAATAATAAAATTAAGTTTGATATTTCGGGTCTCTCCTTAGGATCAAATGAAACAGTTGATTCCGAATCTGTTTTGGCAGTTTTAATCTTTTGAATTGTGTCTTCTTCTGAATCTTTTAGATAAATTGCATTGTTTAACGATTTACTCATTTTTGCATCGCCATCTAGCCCTAGAATACGAGGAGAATTTGAAAGATGGGCCTTGGGTATCGGGAAAATATTACAATTATAAATTCTGTGAAATTTTTCTATAATTTCTCTGGTTTGTTCAATCATTGGTAGCTGATCGGCGCCTACTGGAACTAAGTCAGCTCGAACGCAAGTTATGTCAGCAGCTTGACTGACCGGATAACCTAGAAAACCAAAGGTAACACTTTCGCCATCATCGCCGAACAACAATCTCTTCTCGGCAATCTCGGACTTAACGGTCGGATTTCTACGCAAAGTATTAATTGTTACAAGATTTGAATAGAAAATGGTTAATTCAGCTATCTCGGGGATCTGACTTTGGATAAATAGCGTTGATTTGTCGGGATCAATACCGGCGGCCAAATTGTCGCAGGCGACTTCAAAAACATTTTGACGGACTAATTCTGGTTCTTCCCAATGATCGGTTAATGCTTGCACGTCGGCAATGATAAAATAACTCTCAAATTCATCTTGAAAGGCAATGCGATTAACTAATGAACCAAAATAATGACCTAGATGAAGAGGGCCGGTTGGGCGGTCTCCAGTTAAAATTGTCTTTTTACTCATAGATAAAGGATAATGTAAAAAAGTATTTTCAGCAATGAATGTGGGTTAAATATGACCATGATTGTAGTATTGTTACTATTGTGTTATGCTGAAGTATTGCTAATAGAAGCGGAAACATAGTCGAGTTTCTTAGTTAATAAATTTAAAACAAACACATGACCGGAATAATTAAAACTCTTATCTCCGATAAAGGATTTGGATTCATTTCTCGCGAAGGCGAGACAAAGGATCTATTCTTCCATTCTGCAGATTTAAAGGGTGTTACGTTTGATGAATTAAAGGTAGGCGACAAGGTTACCTTTGAAGTCGAACAAAAAGAAAGAGGACCTGCAGCTGTTAACGTATCCCGCGAGTAACTAATACTCATATAAAAACCGTCCCGCGTTCGCGGGACGGTTTTTATTAATCCTCTGAGAAGATTAGTTTCGCCCAGCCATATTGAAGAGTACGACGTAAATCTCTCCTGAGATTTCGCCTCTTACTCGCTCCGTCGAGCTCCGTAAGCCTCTTCAATATGGCTGGGCTCCACTATTAATACAATATATACTCAAAGCCAATGAATAAGACTTTTGAGAGTATCTAGAATACAATGGCGATCTTCTTGACTTCAGCCTAGCTATTTCTTACTGGCTCGGTCGGATTGTTCGTTATGGGACTTGGTTGCACCGGCCGTATATTTATGGCCAAAGCCTAAGACTTTTAAGAGACTATCGTAGCACGACGGCGCGAGATAGAGGCTGATTCTCAGTAGAGAATACAGCCGTATGATTAAAAGTCTTAGGCTTTGGCCAGGAGCATAAATTGACAGATTATCGAAAATATTATATTATTACAAAATCAATGTATCAGAAGAGATTCCATACAAGACATTTTGCTAGGCCAGCATCTGGTGGCCGACCAGGCTCCTCGTCAAGGGGCGGTTTTCGTTCTGGTGGTAAGCAGTTGGGCGAGCGTATTGATCAGTCTCGTTTTATAAATAAGGCTGTCATTACCGAACAGGTAGAGCATTTTATTCCCGAACATGCCTTTACGGATTTTGAGGTAGACTCACGTCTAAAAAATTCAATCAAAATAAAAGGCTATGAAGCACCAACACCGATTCAAGATCGTGTTATCCCATATATTTTAAAGGGGCAGGATCTGGTTGGAGTTGCTAATACCGGTACGGGTAAAACAGCGGCGTATTTGATTCCGCTTATCAATAAAGTTTTAAAAAACTATAAAGAAAGTATCTTAATAATTGTACCAACTCGTGAATTAGCTCAGCAGATAGACGAAGAACTGCGCAGTTTCTCGAAAGGAATGAAGATATTTTCAGTTTGTTGCGTTGGTGGTGTTGGTATCGGTCGGCAGATTAGCGAACTTAGATATCACAATAATTTCATAATTGGAACTCCGGGACGTCTTAGGGACTTAATCAAGCGAAAAATGATCAATTTGGCATATTTTAATACAGTAGTTCTGGACGAAGCCGACAGAATGCTTGATATGGGATTTATTAATGACATGCGTTTTGTTATGTCTGAAATGCCGACAACTCGTCATACACTATTTTTCTCCGCAACAATTAATAGAGATGTTGAAAAAGTTATTAAGGAGTTTCTGAAAGAGCCAGTGCGTATTTCCGTCAAAACCAGAGATACTGCCCAAAATGTTGAGCAGGATATCATCAAGGTAGAGCGAGGTAAATTCAAGATGACCATACTTGCCGATCTTTTGAAGAAAGACGAATTTGTAAAGGTTTTAATATTTTCACGTACAAAACATGGAGCAGATCGTCTTTGCAAAGACCTGACTCAGATGGGCTTTAAGTCAGAATCTATCCATGGCAATAAAACTCAGCCTAATCGTCAGAGGGCGCTTAAGCTTTTCAAAGAAGGTCATGTTCAGGTTTTAGTTGCTACCGATGTGGCGGCCAGAGGATTAGATATAAATGACGTCAGTCATGTTATTAATTACGATATTCCTGCTACTTATGATGATTATGTTCATCGCATTGGCCGTACCGGCCGTGGTGACAAAAAAGGTAAAGCCCTTACATTCATAGAATAACGCTTCGCCCAGTCACTTGTCTGGACACGGCGAAATGCCCACTGGCATTTCGCCTATATCTCGGACCGTCGTCCTGCGAAAGTCCATTCAAGTGACTGGGCTTCGCTTTTATTTGAATAAAAAATAGTTGCGACATTTTGAGAGGCTTACGGAGCCTGACGAGGCGAGTAAGAGATGCTTTCTCAGTAGAGAAAGACAGCGTACTCTCAAAATATTGACAACTATTTTTTAATACTAGACTTCTATGATAACTGGCAAGACCATTGGTCGGCGTTCTGTTTTTTGGAACAGGAATTGGCCGATTTGGTTGCGCATCTGATCTTTGAGGTAGGCGAGATTAGGGTTTGGAATATTCTGGCCTTCAACAATGAAGCGAATCTTTTTTCGTATTTGTGTCAGTAGATCTTTATTATCTTTTAAATAAACGAAACCTCGTGAAATAATATCGGGGCTACCTTTGACCTTGCCCGTTTGAATATCTACGAGCGTGATAACAACGATAAAGCCGTCGTCGGCGAGAACTTGACGATCGCGTAATACAACATTACCAACATCACCCACACCTAAACCATCAACGAAGACATAATCCGAAGGTGCTGATTTTTTATCAAACCACCACTTGTCTTTCTCGAAGTGAGTGACGGTACCATTGTCGGCGATAATACAATTTTCTTCTTTAATGCCTTCTTCCATAGCAAGGAATTTATGATTGACCATCATGGAATATTGACCATGAATAGGCATCATGAATTTTGGTTTCATCAATTGGATCATTTTTCTGAGATCTTCTCTGTTGCCGTGTCCACCAGAGTGAATATCAAGCATCTTGTAGTTAAAGACCTTAGCCCCGTTTCTGTAGAGCTGATCTTTTAAGAATTGCACATTGCGCTCATTACCCGGAACGACTGAAGACGAAAAGATATAAGTATCTTTTTTATGGGTCTGAAGATATTTGTGTTCACCGGAAGCGATGCGCATAAGTACGGCATTGCCTTCACCTTGGGCTCCGGTAACGATGGCCGTAACTTTCTCGCGTGGATAGTTATGAATCTCATCCATGGTAATCTGTGTGCCTTTGCCGAACTTCAAATAACCGAGCTTTTTACATATCTCAACATTAGTACGCATTGAATATCCATCAAAAACTACTTTGCGACCAAATTTTTCTGATATTGTGATGACCTGCTGAATGCGATTAATTAGCGAGGCGAAAGTGCCAACAATAATCATGCCAGTAGCTTCCGAGAAAAGCATCTCGAAATTTTTAGTTACATCTTGTTCGGATAATGAATGACCCTCATTCTCAGCTCCGGTTGAATCAGACATTAAAACAAGAACGCCTTCTTTGGCAATTTTCTGCATTTCTTCGATGTCGGCCGGCTTGTCATTGACTGGCGTATCGTCGAATTTATAATCGGAAGTGTGAACGACGATACCAACCGGTGTTCTGATGACAATTTCCAGGTCGTCAGGAATGGAGTGGTTTATTCTTAAAACTTGTACGCTAACCTTGTCGCTGATTTTAATTACATCACCAGCGTTCACTTCATTGATGATCAGGGGTCTTTGCATTTTAAAGTCATCCTGGCGCTTCATGAGAATTGCACGAGTTAGGGGAGCAGCATAGAAATCAGGATCACCTAACTTTTCGCGCAAGAAAGGCAGGGCACCAATGTGATCCATGTGGCCATGGGTAAAGAACATAGCCTTAATTTTATCCTTCTTATCCATTAGCCATTCGACATTCGGAATGATAAAGTCTATACCTGGTGTGTCTTCTTCGGCATATCGGACACCACAATCAATCAAGACAATGTCGTCGTCGTACTGTATAGCTGACATATTTCGGCCAACCTCTCCTAATCCGCCTAAATGGACAATTTTAAGTCCACCGGATTTTTGTTCGGTTTCGCGATAATTCGGATCACGGTCCGTATGAAATACTCTTACTTTTCTAACGACTGGTTTTGCCCAATCGCGTCTTTGCTGGCTTCTAGGTGATCGTTTTTTCGTCACCGGACTGGCCGCGACAGTCTTAATCTGTTCTTCTACCATTTTGTCTAAAATCGGATCTGAGAAAGAGTAGCAAACTAAAATTACTAACACTACATCGAGATCCTTTTGTTAAAAATTAATTAATATGTGGGCGAGGGGAGAGTTGAACTCCCACGGGCTTGCGCCCATAGCGACCTGAACGCTACGTGTCTGCCAGTTTCACCACTCGCCCTTGCGGGCTCAAATCAAATACTTGTTACTGAGAACTTCGCCGATAGACGAAGGTACTTAGATTAGGTTTGACTTAAGTTGTTTAAAATCGTTGATAGTAGGGGTTTCAATGGGGTCAACATTAAGAAGCTCGGCCAAACAAAAACTTGCCCAAAGACCCAAAACATAGTTACTCATGATCTGTTGGAGTAAAGAGCTGCTAGTAGAGATATTAACGATAGAGTAATTATATCCTAATTTCTCTAAAATTGCAATAGTGGCATTAATTGACTTAACTTGTCGTGAATCATCATTGGCGGAACGGATAATGATAGGATAGAGAATGTCCCTACTCTTACCCAGACTTTCGAGCTCGTTATGGTTTAACAAGGGGAAAGCGTTCCAAAAAGCAGGTATTTTAGAGTTTTCGTTAAAAAGAGTTTTCCAGAAATTGGCTAATTTCCGCCAATGATAGGCCGTATAGATAACGGGAATTTTATGATCGATCTTGCTTGCGATGGTCCGGCCTTCTTTCTCTAGAATCTCATGATCAATGGTAATTGTATTCGGATTAATGTTAAGGACACCCAGGAGAGCACCAAGCGTGTAGCCTACGCCAAACCGTGCCGGGAAAGAATCATCATCCAAATCAACGAAAGGAATATTGTTCTGCTTGGCAATCTCAATCAACTTGCCACCTTTGGAAATTACAAGTGCCGGAATATTTTTAGCTATTGCCGTATTTAAAGAAGAAATTGTTTCTTCGGTTGCTCCCGACCAGGAAATACAGATTGCAATATCAGATGTATCAATCCAACCTGGAAGATCAAAATCTCGGTTGATATAAACTTTTGGCCACTTGCCGATGTCTTGTTCGTTAGTAAGCATCCAAAGAATCTCACCCGGAACAGATGATCCGCCGATACCGCTGATAATATAATCAGCGTATTCTTTAGCTAACTTGTTTTTTAATCCAAGCTCGTAACCTTCTTTAATATGATTCTGAAAATTTAGAATTAAATCACGCATTAATTTTTCCAGATTCTCTTGGTATTGATATACCATTTTTCGATACCCGAGAATCGGTCTGATGGTGTTGCAATAATTTTAGTGTCAAATCCTTTAATGACATCGGTCTGACCATAAATATAGTATGAATTATACAAAAATATTGCTGGAATGTCTTCAGTCACAATTTTTTGGAAATCATCGTATTTTTTCATCCGCTCAATCGGATTAAGAGTTTGTCGAGCTTCTTCTAGCAAACTATCGGCCAGTTTATTATCATAAAGCGCAAAATTCTGACCCCGATCTTTCTTGCCAGAAGAGTGCCAGAATGTGAAGGGGTCGGGATCAATACTTAATATCTCACCAAACAATAAAATATCATAAGATCGATCGCGAATAACACTTTGCAGGGCTGGTGTTGGCAACACTTCAATTGAAGCATCAACACCAAGTGCGCGCCATTGGCCTTTGATCAATTCTGCCGCATCAGCCAGTTCGGGCCATGTTGATGTGGTTATTTTGATCTTAAGCGGTTTATCTTTTTTAGTCCTGATACCGTCGGCGTTTATTGTTTTCCAGCCACTCTCATCGAGAATCTGTTGGGCCAGTTTAAAATCATAGTCATACTTTTTAACATCATTACCAACATCTAGAATATTACCAATAAGAGGTGAATCAACGATCGTGCCGTGGCCGCCCAATATTTTATTAATTAAGGCCTGACGGTCGGTGCCCTGAGCAAGAGCTAGGCGGATATTTTTGTCGCTCAAAAATTCATTCTGATTTGAATTAAAGAACGCCGAGAAATATCGAGGCATTTTTATCTCCTGAATATTCAATCGACTTTTAAACTTTACTTTATCTAGATTAGCCGGCGAAATGTATCCTAAATTTTCTATTTCATTACGATTATAGGCATCAATCAATTGATCTTCGCTATCATAAAAGTTGAACTGAATATTATCAATCATTGCTCCGGGATCATAATAATTTTCGTTACGTTTTAGTTTGTAAGAAATAATTTTGCCGTCTCGATCCTTAGTTAATTTATCAAACATGAATGGACCGGAGCCAATAGGTTTTAAATTGAAATCAGATAAGGCAAAGTTTATAGGCTTAATATCCTGCCAGACATGGCGAGGGAGGATGCTCAAAGTTAGGTTATTAAGAAATTGAGCGTATTTGTTTTTAAGTTTAAAAATAATAGTAACGTCATTAACTCTCTCGGTTTCAATACTAGTCCAGTTAGCTTGTTGTAGGGAGCCATAATCAGAATTTAATGCGGTATCAATTGTAAAAATAACATCATCAACTGTAACGGGAGTGCCATCGTGCCACTTGGCATTGTCTTTCAAGTAAACCGTATAATTAAGACCATCACTGGAAATCTCATAAGATTTGGCTAGATCAGGCACTAATTTACCTTCTTCGTTGTATTTTAATAGACTGGAATAAATTAATCCGACTAAATCACGATCAGTATCGCTAGCTTGAGCAAGAAGGGGATTAATATGGCGTGGTTCACCGATAACGCCTTCAACAAAAGAACCGCCATAGCTAGGAGATCCTTTAGTGAAGTGGCTATAAGTCGTGAAGGGTATGGAAATAATGGAGCCGACGATAATTAAAAGTAACGTAAAGACGACATATCTTTCCTTAAAGGATAATAACTTGGGCAGTAGGCGAATTTTTTCTTTGATAGATTTAAACCACTTACCATTTCTGTGTTTCTCTAATTTATCGACATGGTCGGGCTTATAGCCAAAAAAATCGTCTAATTGATGATCGTCATTAATCATTAGCTAAATTATTTTACGATAACACGCCAGACAGATACTGCTAAGAATAATATAGCAATAACAATACTAGCGTAAAAAATAACTTTTTCTGCCCCACGCTTGGTGCTGTATTCCATGGAACTTCCGCCAAAAGTGGAAGACAGACCAGTTCCTCTCTGCTGAAGCAAAATCGCACCAGCCAAAAGCACGGCTAAAACTATTTGTATGTACGGTAAATATTTCATATTTGTATATTAGACCGACTGCTTGATAATTTTTCTACTGCAATTTCTCATATTTTGGCTACGACTTTGCGAAAATTTTTCAACATATACATTGTATATGCTTCAAATTTTTCGCTTCGTCTCGCTCAAAATATGAAAATTTCGTCTCGAAAATTATCAAGCAGTCGGTCTAGTCAATTATTTTTGAAAAACCGGCAATAATAACGTTAACGATTCCGACGATGATTGTTGCCCAGACTAAAACTGTTAAATCGGCGATATAAACGAAGGTAAAGGCGTAATCAACGATCCAGAGCATTAGGGCATTGATGACGATAATAAAGAGGCCCAACGTTAGCATGATCAACGGAGTCAGGACTAATTTCAGAACTGGCCGAAGAGTCATATTTAAAAGACCCAGTAAAGCTCCGGCAAGAAGGTACTCCTTAAAATTACCTTGAATCTGAAAACCAGGAGCAAGGAAATAGGTGGCTCCGTAGAGAGCGATAGAATTGCCTAAAAATCTAACAATATAGCCCAACATATTACGAGAATAATGATAACACTATGGCCAGTATATTTCAATCTTTCAACTGACTTCGCTCAGTCACTTGTCTGGACGCGGCGTAAATGCTTGCTGGCATTTCGCCTATATCTCGGCCCAGTCGGCCTGCGAAAGTCTATTCAAGTGACTGGGCTTTGTCAAATAATTCAACTAAGCATACGTCTGCCTGATAACTTGCGATGGTAGTTGATGGCGAAGCGGTGGCACTCAGAGTCGATCAATAGGAGCAAATTGCGGGCTTCTTTGGGGAGCTGAGCGAGTTTGATAGAAGTTTTTATAGTTGAGGCGTAGACGTGATTGCCGCGATGGGCATCGTTTTTGGTTAGGGCGAGGATGGGGATGCCGGCCGGCGCGGATGCGCCGGCCACGCTCAGCTGTCCCTTACCTCCATCAACTAAAATCAAATCGGGCATTGGCCATTCTGAGTGACGGAATCGGCGCGTTAAAATCTCATTGAGCATGGCCGTATCGCTGGCACCTTTAACAGTCTTGATTTTAAATTTTCTATATTCTGATTTTGAAGCTTGTCCGTTTTTAAAAGCGACCATAGCTCCAGTGGCACTTGTGCCCTGAATGTTGGAAATATCATAACCTTCGATTCGGCTAGGTATTTTTTTGAGATGAAACACTTCCTTTAATTGTATTAAACCAGCATGATCGTTTTTTGTAGTATTTTTTTCCAAATCAAGATTTTTGATAATCCTGGCATTATCAAAGACTCTATTCAGCCGGGTCAGTTTATTTCTAATCTGTATGGCTTCATCGAAATTATGCTTCTTGGCCAAATTTTTCATTTTTCTCTCAAGATTTCCTAAGACTGTGCTTTTCTTCCCGAGTAATATTTTTTTAATCGCGCCGACGTTGTTATCGTATCGCGCAAGTTCTTCTTTATTCAGCTCGTGATTTTTTAAACAACAAAATCCTAGGCAATTGCCGATGTGATAATTAAGGCAGTAATTATTATGCTTTTGCTTACAGGTGCAGTAGGGGAATATTTTTCTTAAATACTGAAGAGTTGCCTTGAGGGCACCGCCATCAGTAAATGGACCAATGTCGCTACTGGATATTGGCTGATGGACGAGATTAATTTTAGAGAAGTTTTCGTTATTAAAATTAACAAAGAAATATTGTTTATCATCCCTGAGCATTATATTAAATTGGGGTCGTAGCTTTTTTATAGTCTGCGATTCTAGGATCAAGGCTTCAATATCTGAACCAGTTATCTTAAAAGATAGGGAGGTAGCAATTTCAATCATCTTGGCTATTCTCTGGTCTTGGGGTCGTAAATAGTTCCTGAGCCTACTATTTATATTGACGGCTTTTCCTACATATAAAAATCGGCTATTATTTCTAAAGATATAGATGCCGGTAGATTTAGGGGCCTTTTTTATGCTATTTTTGAGCTTTTCGGTAGTCATTTGGCTTATATTATAGCTTTAAAAAGGGCACTTGACAAATAGGGGTGTGATGTGCTATAATTAAAGCATAGTGAGGGGTTTGCCCCTTAACAAGACACAAGTGAGATCCATCGTAAACTCAGTGAATGGTCCCGATGGGGCCAGGAGGACGAAGATGACGAAGCGCGAAATCGCTGTGAAGGTTGCCGAAGTTCAACGTCAGCTGACCATCGACCGGGAGCAGCAGCTCCCCGGCCTGCGCGAGGCCATTGAGCGGGCGTGGACCAGTGGTGATGCGGTTCTGGCCGAGAGGCTGTCGCCTCTCGAGCCACTGCTCGAGGCGACCATCGCGACGGAAGAGGCGGAGCTGAAGCTCCTGAATCACGCCAGCGACGGCCCCTTCGACCTGAAGGTCGCGAAGTCGGTCCGCATCCTGGCCAAGGTTGGCCAGGCGGTGGTGACTCTGGCTGGTCCCAACGGGAGCACGGTCCAGAGGCACGTCCATCTGAAGGATCGCCGCGACAAGTTCGGCAACAGCTACAACGGCATGTTCGCGACGGCATAGCCGTCGAGAAAGAAGGGCATCATGATGGCACAGGTTCTGGGCAAGACGAATGAGAGGATTCGCGTTCGTCTCGATGGCGGGCGCGAGTGCGAAGGTTGTCCGGGAAGTCTCCTGGCAACAGGAGAGCTCGGTATCTTCGTTGATGGCGGAAACGAGTTCGTTCCTCTGCCGGTGGTCTCCGATGTGGAGACCCGTCGGTTGGGCGTCCTCGCCGTCAACGGCGAATTCCTCGCCCTCATCTAGGTCGAGGAGACCAAGTCTCGGGGGCGGTTAAGTCGTATGGCAGCCGCCTCCCGAATCAACGACAATGTTGACTGCGCGATGTGCGCAACTAGGAGCTTTCGATGGCAGGTTGAGCGATCGCCTAGCAGGGTAACCTGCTAGGCTCGGGGTTTGGTACGGCGTCTAATACACCGTCCAGGCGGCCAATGGCCGCCTTTTAAGTTTCTGTAAAATAATTACTTTTAGGCGTAGTCGAATAATTTTTCGAACAATCCGACCGAGCCAGTAAGAAATAAACAAAGATGAGGATATTTATCCGGTAATCAATATCTGGGGCGAGGTCTTTAGACTGAGGGGTCCCAGATATTGTTCGGATATAATTATGAATCTTTATATTATTTCTCTGGCAAGTGGAGCTTGTGAGAAAAGTGATTCGACGGAGCTCGTCTTTACTAATACCCAACAAATACTTACTATTCGAATATGAGTCATATTCGAGATGCTGTATTGGCGACCGTCATATATTATGATGCTTTTGAGTACCCATTAACTTTTGTCGAGATATTTAATTTATTGATTAATCCGGTGCGGGTAGCGCGGAATGTGGAAATAATTAATGAGATTAAGCCAACAGATATTTTGTCAGTTCTCGAACAATTAGAGGCTAGTGGACATGTTGAGCAAAAACATGGCATGTATTTCTTGCATGGCCGAGAGGGATTGCAAAC
>Ga0209417_1003099_pt1 | contig 23271 bp, 18 predicted proteins | sample RifGroF2_FD_184002 | JGI IMG/M metagenome (GOLD analysis project Ga0209417, IMG submission 184002) | Groundwater microbial communities from Rifle, Colorado, USA - Groundwater F2 (SPAdes) (version 2) | ecosystem: Environmental > Aquatic > Deep subsurface > Groundwater | place: Rifle, Colorado... | reverse complement strand
AAAGAGCGTTTTTAATTCGGCTTCAACTTTATCAGGAAGTGCGGAAGCGATATCAATTTTGTTAATGACCGGAATAATGGTTAAGTTTTGTTCGAACGCAAGGTAAAAGTTGGCGACCGTTTGCGCTTGTGCGCCTTGGGTTGCATCAACAAGTAACAATGCGCCCTGGCAGGTATACAGGGAGCGTGATACCTCATAGCTAAAGTCCACGTGCCCGGGAGTGTCGATAAGGTTGAGTAGATAGGTTACTCCATCCTTAGTGTAAAACATCGAAGCGGTTTGAGCCTTGACGGTAATGCCCCGTTCTCGTTCAACTTGCAGTTGATCCAAAAATTGCTTGTTTTCCGTCCGGGTTGAGATGGTGCCGGTTACTTCAAGCAAACGGTCACAAAGGGTTGATTTTCCGTGGTCAACATGGGCGATGACGGAGAAGTTGCGAATACGGTCGGGAGTGAAATCTTGTAAATCGTAGGGCAGTTTTTGGCTCATAATTTGATCTAAAATTCTAAAATAATGAAAGAGAAAGTTTGTGAACTTGTTGTTTAGAGTATCAAGTTGGGGGGCAATCGGCAATGGATCATCCGTAGAGTCTATTTTTCATTGCCGACTAAATACAACAAAAAGGCGGTATGTAGTGAAAACAATGAAGGGCTGCATGCAGCCCTTCATTGTTTGTGTCGCTTTTAAATGTCAGAAAAATATCCCTTTTCCCGCGCTTCCTTTAGGTTCTTTTGCATATATAGAAGATCTTTACTTGCTGTAGGTTTGAATGCGCCCTTATTGAGTTTTTGGGTTGTTATTTCAAAGTGCAGTTGCCATGGAGTACCAAAGTATTCAGGGCCGATATCAGCTTGTTTATATTCGTTTACCAATTGTTGTTTTGTCAGAACTTTAAAGTAGTCGCTAATTAAAGTTGGAACAGCAGTCTCCGTATCGTTATCGAGCAATGCTTCCACTTGTCGATTGAGTGCTTGTTTTTCTGCTTCGGTAATCGTATGAATTTTTTCTTCATCAAAGATACAGTAAGCAAAAATTGTAAAGAGAGATTCTTTGATAGCGTTTAAAATTGTGAAAAAATCTACTTCGGATTCATTTTTTAGATTTTCATACATGTTTTTTAATAATCTAAAAATGTCTTGAGCGATATTCCTGTTTATGGTTGCCGTTATTACGCCTTTCCCGTTTTCAGAGATAGAAAATATTGCTGATTCGGACTTTGCTAGGAAAGTTTTTATTGTTCTATAGTCTTCAATTTCACTAGAAAAATCAAATTCATTGGCAACGTTAATGGCAAGATCAAACGCCGTTTGCCCATTTTGGTCTTGAATAGAAAGGTAGTTAGAAATCTCATCTTGTGGGCAATATTCTAAAAGCGTTTCTATGTTGCGAAAACGATCATCCAGAACTGCGAGGTGAAGTGCTGTTGACCCAGTTTCATCTTGGATAGAAATGTAATTATAAATTTTGTTTGGTGGACAGGCTTTTAGCAACGTTTTTATTAGTTGCGATAATCTATGGCTAGCAGCAGTATGAAGAGCCGTTTGCCTCGTATTGTCTTGAGCTGAGATATACATATAAATTTTGTCTTGAGGACAATGTTCTAATAGAACATCCACCATTTCAATCGAATTATCTCTGATGGCAGTATGGAGAGCTGTTTGGCCGTTTTCGTCTTGAATAGAAAGGTATTCGAAAACCCTGTCTTGAGGACAATATTTCAATAGGGTTTTTTCTGTTTTGGCATCTTTATTTTTGACAAAATAATGGGCTGCATGAAGAGCGGTTTTCCCGTTCTTGGCTTGCATAGAAATGTACTTATAAATTTTGTCTTGAGGACAATGTTGGAGTAGTGTTTCAGTTATTTCAGGATGGTGATAGTTGGAGGCTAAATAAAGAACTGTTTGGCCATATTTGTTTGTAGCAGAAAGGAGGTCAAAGATTTTATCTTCAGGATGGCTTCTTAACAGTTTTTTTACTTCAATAATATTTCCTTTTTTAACGGCATTAAACCATTTTTCTGTTTTTTGGTTTGCTACCGAATAGGTAAATGAAACAGCGACAACGGGTAAAAATAAAAGAATGGTCTTGAAAAAAATAGATCGGGTACACATTGATAAATCTCCTCTGTTTTTAATGAAACTACTATTAGTATATTAAATTTTTTTTCGAATTTGCAATTAATAACAAGGATGGGTTGTTTTTTAAATTGATTTCGGGTGCTTGCCAATCCGTCTTTTTCTTATCTTTAAATACGCTAAAAACTTTTATGAAATGGATAATTTTGCAGCACTTGCATTTTGCAATGTCGCCTTTGTACAATCAAACAAAATGGGGGAGTGAGTACAAGGAGCCTGGGAGATGGAGGTCTGTCTAGTTGCACGTTTTGTGCCGTTTCTTTGCTTGTTCGGTGGGCTTTTTGCGCGAGAAGATTGTCAAATCTTTGATTTAGGATGTCATCTGCGAAATGCCCCTGAGGTTTTTCAGCAGGTTTTGCGGCTACCAGAAGAAGTTATTAATAAAATTAATCAAGAATCGAGCAAGGTTGTTGAGCCATTGCGTGGCGAATTTGAACGCATTGTCCAGGAGTTGTATCAAACTGGCGTTTCGGTCACTGATACGATCCTACAGCAGATACGGGTGACCATAAATAGTTTTGTTGATAAAAACCCGTATTATGGGCGTAGTGCTACAGTCAGACGCTTTGCCCAAGAGTTTGAGATGGCGCCTGAGGAGGTTGCCTATACGCAGGTGCGTTCTGCCAAGGCAAAACAAGCCATAGAACGATTAATAGGTAAACCAATTTCTGATGTTGCAATGCCTCGTGTGGGAATCTGTTGCAGCGGCGGTGGCTTTCGTGCCATGTGCGCGCTTGCGGGTGCATTAACGGAGCTTGAAAAGCAGGGGATTTTGGATGCATCGTTGTATCTTGCAACACTTTCTGGTGCGACGTGGGCGGTAGCCCCGTGGGCGATCACGGCATTATCTTACCAAGCGTTTGTTGGTGATTTTAAAAAACGGGTAAGCCGTGCCGTGTTGGGTGCGCCGCTGAATCAAAAACTTGAAATGCTTGCATCAATATCATCGTTAGTTGCAGATGTTATTATCAAAAAACTTGTGATGAATGACCTTTTAGTTGAAGGCCTTGGTGTCGAGCAAAATTTTGGTGGCGTTTTTTCGGCCATTGATCTGTATGGTATTTTGCTTGGTGCTTCGTTGTTTACTCCTGAGCAGCTCAAAAATTATATCAATCTCAATCTTGCTTCAATGGAGCCAATGGTAAAAGATGGGCAAAAGCCTTTACCAATTTTTACGGCTGTGCATCCACGCGATCGCGTTTGCGGCGTTTATGATTGGTATGAATTTACGCCATTTGAGGTGGCATCGTATGCTTCGCGCGGGGCGGTGCCTGCGTGGGCATGGGGTAGACCATTTAATGGGGGCGATTCAGTTGCCTATCCATCGCCAATTTCGCTTGGTGAGTGTATGGCCATCTTCGGTTCAGCGTTTTCTGTATCTTTTGAAGAAGCTTATCGCCATAATTTCTTGCCTGTGGGACCAGTAAACGATCTTTTAAAAGGTTTTATTGATAAAACTGCCCGGGTACAGCTTGAATTAGCCAAAGGTCTTGGTGTTGATTCGATGGCTTGCAATAATCGGCCACCGTTTGGCGTATCATGGGAAAATAATTTTATGTATCAACTCCCGGGGCATCTTACTAAGCGCCGGCAAGTACCATTTGTTGATGCAGGGATAGCATTTGGGGTGCCGGTTGTACCGCTTATGTACCGTGACCTTGACTTGATTATTGTTTTTGATGTGGCAGAAAGTCTTGATGCGCATGAATTTTTGGCCAATGAGGATTATGCGCGCTTGCATAGTTTGCCATTTCCACGGCTTGATCGTACGGTAAGTAAAAACGACCCTAAGCGGTTAGCAATTAATGAACATGTTTATTCGGTGTTTGATGATGGGCCAAATAACACTAAGGCACCTATTGTAATGTATCTACCGTTGACCAAAAATCCTAATTATTCCGCCTTTGATCCGCGGGATACATCTAAAAATGGATTTTTGAATACGTTTAACCTGAGTTACACACCTGAACAAATTGATCTTTTATCGGGATTATATGCGCAAGGCGTGCGTGATGTTACTCCAGAAATAAAAAATATCTTAAGCCAAATTGTTAACCGTAAGCTTGCGCGTAATCAAGTAAAATAATGTGGGGGAAGAATTACTCTGCTTCATATTATTTTGTTATTGTACTGGTATAAGTGGTTGGTATGCGCGCCTTAAAACAGTGTAATGTTCCCTGATTTTTAATTTTCTCTCTTCTCTCTGTATACTAGAGAGGTATGGATCATTTTTTGCTCTTCTTTGTGGGTTGTTTTACTTCATGATTACGCTGCGTAATGCGTCCCTGGCATTAGGGGATAAGGATATTTTAGATTCGGTTGATCTGCAAATTGATACGCGCAAACGGATTGGCTTGGTTGGTGTTAACGGGGCGGGTAAATCAACGTTGCTAAAGCTTTGTGCTGGCCAATTAGCCCTTGATCAAGGGTCTATTGAAGTTCAAGGTGGCGTTTCGATTGGGTATCTTCCACAAGAAATTCTTTTGCGATCAAGTCGTTCGGTGTTTGATGAGACGTTTGCGGGTTGCGGAAAGCTGGCGCAGTTGCGCACTGAGGCGGAACGCTTGGAATATTTGCTGGAACATGAGTATCAAGATGTCTTGGTTGACCAGTATAATCGAGTTCAAGAGCAGTTGCAGCTGTATACGCCGGCACATGTTGAGCGCATGGTACATGATATACTTATTGGGCTTGGATTCTCCGAAGGTATGATGCGAAAGCCTGTTTCTCAATTAAGTCTTGGTTGGGGGATGCGTGTTGTGTTAGCGCAGTTGATGATGAGCGGATCAGATTTTTATTTGTTTGATGAGCCGACCAATCATCTTGATTTGCAGACTAAAGATTGGTTCGTTGAATATCTCAAATCTTTGCCATCGGGCTTCTTACTTGTTTGCCATGAGCGCTATGTTCTGGATGCTTTGTGTGAGTCGACTATCGAGTTAGAGTTTGGAAAAGCACGTATCTATACTGGCGGCTACACAAAATATCGCGAACAAAAATCCAAGGATCTTGAGTTGCTTTACGTTCAATACGAACAGCAGCAACGTGAGATCACCCAAAAAATGGCAACCATTCAACGTTTTCGTGCATCGGCGAGTAAAGCGCAGGTGGCTCAGGCAATGCTCAAAGAGGTGAATCGCATACAACGCATTACACTTCCGCCAAAGCCAAAGCCAATCAAAATTGCACTACCGCATGCAGCGCGCTCGGCACGAATTGTATGCACGGCCAAAAATGTTGGATATAATTTTGGATCGCACCAGGTGTTCAAGGGGCTCAATCTTACGATTGAACGTGGACAAAAGATCGCGCTTGTTGCACCGAATGGAACGGGAAAGTCGACATTGCTTGGGTGCTTGAATGGCGCTTATACAAATTATTCCGGGACAATTACCCTGGGCGATCATGTGGTCCTTGCATCGTTTGCCCAAGATCAGAATGCTGTCTTGAATCAGTATATGTCGATTTTGGAATATGTAGATTCGGTGGCGCCAGATGGTAATCGTTCCCGCATCCGAGGATTGCTTGGTTCATTCTTGTTTGAAGGGGATGATGTTAACAAAAAAATTGGTGTCTTGAGCGGCGGCGAAAAAAATCGGCTTTGCATGGTGACCGTGCTGCTTAAGGGGGCAAACTTTTTGGTATTGGATGAGCCAACAAACCATCTAGATATTCAGTCAAAAGAGGTGTTGCTTACCGCGTTGCAAGCGTTTGATGGCACTATTGTCTTTGTTTCTCACGATCATGATTTTGTTAATCAACTTGCTACTCATATTTTTGAGCTGCGTCCTGATGGTGGGGCCTTGTATCATGGAAACTATAATGCCTACCGTCAACAGACAAAAACTGTTGTAGCTCACGGCCCGTCGGTAGCGGTTTCTTCTGACCAAAAAAATGTATCGCTTGCACAAGAGCATGCAACTATTAAAAGTTTAAAAAAAGAAATCACGGCGCTTGAACGGCGTATTACCAAGTTAGAAGAGCAGGTTTACAAAGCCGAGATGCTTTTTGTTGAGCATGCATATGGCACGCCGGAGTACGCGCAACTTGTTGAACGCCTACAACAGCATAAAAAGGAGCTTGAGTTGGTGGTTAATGAGTGGGAACAAAAACAAGCGCACTATTATAATATTTTAGTCTAGAGCAGTTATAAGGTCGGGTACATGAATAAGTCAGCACAACAGACGCAATTATTCGAGTTTTTGGAGCAGCACGAGATTTTGTACCATTTATTTGAGCATGACCCAGTATTTCGTGTTGGTGAGACTCTGCAATGCCAAGGGCGCGAGATTATCATACCCGGTGCCCATACCAAGAATCTTTTTTTGCAAGACCAGAAGAGCAAGCAGTTTTTTTTGGTCTCGGTGGCTGAAGAAATGCGAGTCGATCTTAAGCGGTTGGCCCAAGAGCTAGGTGTTGCTAAGTTTTCGTTTGGCAAGCCTGAAGATATGTATCGTTTGTTGGCCGTTGAGCCGGGTTCAGTAACACCATTTGGCCTATTGTTTGATACGGCGCATGAAGTAACATTTGTACTTGATCGCAACCTAACACAAGCAGAATTTGTCTGTTTCCATCCGCTGCAAAATACTGCAACGTTGCAGCTTTTATCAACCGATTTTGTGCGATTTGTAAAAGTGCTTGGACGAGAAATCTGGGTCTTTAAAATACCTGGGCTTTAGTGAGAGCGATGGGGTAATACTAGAAACGGAATATCCTCTTTTTGTATGATACTTAGTAAGATGTGCAATAGAGGAGTTTTTGTGATGACTTATAAAAATATTATATTTCTTTTTTTTGTAAGCCTGAGTAGCGGACTTTACGCACTCGAAGGGCCGGCAATTCAACAGCATGAACAGCGTATGGAAAAATTGCGCAAGCGAATTTGGTCAGAGCCACGGCTGCGTGCATTATTTGAAGAGCGTGAACAATTGCGCGCAAAGGTCAATGAGCTTGGATTGCGCGATACGCCAGAAGTAAGACAAATGCAGACGCGTATTCAGGAGATAACGAATCTGTTGAGTATGCAGCTTGGTCCTTTAGCGCCATGGGAAACTGTGTAGTTATATAGTAAAAGTGCAAATAGGATCTTTAGGCTTGTCGCTTTTCTAAAGCTGCGCCAATGAGTCCACAAAAAAGTGGATGGGGCCGCTCAGGACGCGATTGAAGTTCGGGATGAAATTGTGCAGCGACAAACCAGGGATGGTTGTTTAATTCGATAATTTCGACAAGGCTGCCATCGGGTGATGTGCCAGAAAACTGAAGGCCGGCGGCTTCAAGTGTTGCACGAAACTGGTTGTTGACCTCATAGCGGTGCCGATGCCGTTCGTTGGCTTCTAAGGTGTTATATGTGGTAGCGGCTTTGCTATTCTGGGTTAGCTTGCACGGATAGCTTCCCAGGCGCATTGTGCCACCAAGCCCAATTTTTTGTTTTTGTTCTTCCATGAGATCGATTACTGGGGTGTCTCCAATATTCATAAACTCTGCGCTGTGTGCATTTAAGATTCCGCAAACGTTGCGTGCAAACTCGATAACGGCGCATTGAAGTCCTAAACAAATTCCCAAAAAGGGAACCTGATGTTTTCGAGCAGCTGTGATGACATTGATTTTTCCTTCAATACCTCGAATACCAAAACCACCGGGCACGACAATAGCATCTAGTTTTTGTACCACTTCATCAGCTTGTTCAGGAAGACAGTCTTCTGCGTTTATCCACTCGATACGAATGGAGCACTGGTATGAAATTCCTGCATGCTTAAGTGCTTCGACGACCGAAATGTATGCGTCGCTTAGTTGTGTGTATTTACCGGCGATACCAATGGTAAGGCTGTAATTGGGGTTTTCAAATTTCTGGATAAGCTCTCTCCAGCGTGTTAAATCAACGGTGTTTCGTTCTGCTATGCCAAGTCTGGCTAAAGCTTGCCCGGCTAGTCCTTCGTCTTCAAGCGCAAGGGGCACCTGATAAATAGAGCGCTGGTCGATACACGAGATAACTGCCTCAACTGGGACATTGGTAAACAATGAGATTTTTTTTCGTTCTGATTCTGATATTGCGTGTTGGCTGCGGCAGACAAGAATATCTGGTTGGATGCCTAGGCTACGCAACTGTTGGACGCTATGCTGTGTCGGTTTAGTTTTTAATTCGCCAGCGGCACTAATAAATGGAATAAGTGTGGTGTGGATTGATAAAACATTGTGTGAGCCCATATCTAATCGGAACTGTCGCAGTGCTTCGATAAATTGCAACCCCTCGATATCTCCGACGGTTCCTCCAATTTCGATGATAACAAAATCGGGTTCTTCTTTGCCAGCAGCTAGAATATGTGCCTTGATGGTATCGGTGATATGGGGAATTACTTGAATAGTTGCTCCCAGGTAGTCGCCACGGCGTTCTTTTTCAAGCACTTCTTGATAGATTTTGCCTGCAGTGATACTGCATGTTTTGTTTAAGTTGCAGTTGATAAAGCGTTCGTAATGGCCAAGATCCAGGTCGGTCTCTGCACCATCAGCGGTGACAAAGACTTCTCCGTGCTGAAAAGGGCTCATAGTCCCGGGATCAACATTTAAGTAAGGATCAAGTTTTTGGATATTAATTGAGAAGCCGCGCGCTGAGAGCAGTTTGCCAAGTGAAGCGGCGACGATACCTTTGCCCAATGAACTAACAACGCCACCAGTTACAAAAATATACTTGGTCTTCATGGACACGTACTCTCTCTGTAAGAAAACAAAAATGGTAGGCACGAGCGGGATTGAACCGCTGACCCCTGCTACGTCAAAGCAGTGCTCTACCACTGAGCTACGCGCCTACTCAAAAGGTATATCAAATACATATCAAATAAAAAAAGCCCGTTAAGGCTTTTTGAAGTGCCATCAAAAAGATGGCGGGGCTAACGAGACTCGAACTCGCGACCTTCCGCGTGACAGGCGGACGCTCTAACCAACTGAGCTATAGCCCCAATGGCTCCCCGGGCAGGACTCGAACCTGCGACCCAACGATTAACAGTCGTTTGCTCTACCTACTGAGCTACCGAGGAATCCATATTTTTATGTACAATGATTTCAAGATATTATATCTGATTGACGATCATATCAATACAGAGCTGAATAATGGTGGGCGATGCAGGATTCGAACCTGCGACCCCCAGTTTGTAAGACTGATGCTCTGCCAGCTGAGCTAATCGCCCTCACCGTTTTTTTCAACATTGCTATCATAGAATATAGATGGGCAAAAGTCAAAGGGAAAGATGGAAAATTTCACTAAATTGGCAGGTAGCCTTCGTTCGTTGAGGCGTCGTTATCCAGCGCTATATGAGTGCGATTGTCTCTTTCTATCGAGGAGGTCGGGAAAATTCCGCCCATATGCTGAAGTAGCCGTGGCTAAGGACCTTGCTAGATTAGTGCGTACTTCAGCGCGGGTAAGACCATTTGTTGTTGTTTTTAACCGTACTGGAGGTTGTCTTGCCGAGGCGCGAATTCTGCTTTTGCTCCGCCGCTATGCCGGTGCTTGTGCATTGCGTGTTGTTGTCATTGAGCCGTTAGTTGAAACGCATGCGTCTATAGCCGCGGCCGTGGAAAGTTTTGGTTGCTTGGTCGAAGAAGTAACTGGTTCAAAACTTCTGGCCTTCAACAATTTTGATGAATACGCAGAAAGTATTAGAGAAAAAAACTCTTTGCGCGCAGATGCCGTGGTCGTTATCGATAGTGATGAACGAGCGGATTTAATTTTTGCCCTTGATACCTTTTCTAATCATACAGCTGTTGCTCGGTTGGTTCGGTTGATTGGACGCTTTCCGTTGTATGTTGCTCGCTTGGGAGTAGATCAGTGTCATGGCGGAGCATCACGTCACTTGCATCGTTCTTTGTTGGCGCATTTTGGGACAAACTTGTTTGTGTTGCAACTGTTTTCGACGGGGTTTGATGCGCTTGGTTCCCCGTTGCCATTTTTTTGGCGGCAGGGGGAGCAGCTGTTTGAGAATGAGCTTCAAGCGGTACTGCCATCGGGGGTTGAGGGATTGTTAATGGTTTGCGCAAAGAATTTTCTTCGACGTGGCTCTTTTGCTGCTTTGTATCAATGGTTTTCCGCCCTTGAGTCGAGAGGGTAATGTTTTCAAGTGTTCCGCGATCAATGATGAGACATTGATCTAACTGCTCAAGATTTATCAGTGGAGTGATGTACGCGGCATGAAAGACGTCATTAGCGACCTGCTTGATGACGGTCCCAATGCCAAATCCCCGAGGAAATATGAGGCCGGTTCCCAGTGAAAGTACGATGTCTTGGTCTTTGATCTGAGAGAAATGGACAGCGAAGGAAAGCGTTAATTTCTTGCATGAACCGGTTCCCGCGGCGATACCACGAGTATGGGTTGAAGCGCATTCTACCGCGATGCGGCTCTTAGGATCGGTGATAAGTTGTACCTTGCTGTAAAAGGGATAGACTTCAACAACCTTGCCAACGAGTTGATGGAACGCAAGCGCAATGTCGTTTTTGTGTACATATTTATTGGCACCGCAACCTACGAGCATATATTGATGTTCATTGGTGAGGTTTTTTAGCAGGATTTGTGCTGGTATCGCATTAGTGAGGTTGTACCGTTGGGCAAATGAAAGCAGTTGCTCAAAGCTGGTGTTAACGGCGCTTTGTGCAGCATACTGTGTCGCTTGTTCTAAAAGTAATTGATTTTTGGCTTCAAGCTCGGCGATAAGTTGTGTCATGTAAGCTCGCTCGGCTCGATTTTTTTTAATCCGCTCAATGGTACTGATAGCCACATGCTGCGTGTACAGAAAGGGGGTGGTTACTATTGATACGATTTGGCCTGCCCATCGCTGTAAACCAAAAAAGAGAAGTCCGCCAAGGGCAACTCCAAAAAGTAATGTTGAGGCATTTAAGATGGTTTTTTTGCGCTGCATAAGAATATTTCCTTGAGCAATCAAAACAATGGAATGTGCGGTCCTTAAGTATAGGACCAATGGTAGCGGAGAGTCCCACGCGGGGCAAGCGTGGTTTTTTGGACGGTCGCTTTACAAGGGAGCGGTTTTTCGGGATACTTGTTACTACAGTATGACGCGGGATAGTAATCCGTATATTTACCTTTCAGGATTTCTTGTATGAAGAAAAATAAACACCCAAAAGTATTTGAAGTTGAAGCAGTTTGCATAGGCTGTGACCATGTTTTCAAAACAATTTCAACCCTGCCACAAATTCGTGTAGCGCTTTGCTCAAATTGTCATCCAATATTTACGGGTAAGCAAAAGTTTGTTGATACGGCCGGCCGTATTGAGCGCTTTAATAAAAAATATAGCAAGAAATAATGATTTACCCAGATATTCCCTGGGAGCAGTTTAGGACGCGACTAGAAGAATTACGTTCTCAGCTTTTGGCCCCATCGATAGCTTTCGATGTACGGGCCAAAATCCAAAAAGAAGAGTCGCGCCTTTCTGGTTTACTCGAAGCATATGATGCCTTAGTACAAAATCTTGCAGAGCGTGACGCCTTGCAGGAGCAGTGCCGAATTGCTGAAGATGCTGAATTTCGTCAATTGTGTGATGAAGAAATTTCTCAACTTGCAGCTGTTTATGCTTCTTTGGATCGTGAGCTTAACGAAAAGTTGTATCCACCAGATGAGCGTGATAGTCGTTCTGTTTTTTTGGAGATTCGTGCGGGTGCAGGTGGTCAGGAAGCAGCATTGTTTGTTGCAGACTTAGCGCGTTTGTATACGATGTATGGTACTAAAAAAAATTGGCATGTATCGCTTGTGAGCGAAAGTCCGACTGAAATTGGTGGTTTTCGTGAAGTTGTTTTGCACGTCGAAGGCAAGGGTGTTTACGGCTGCTTGAAAAAAGAGGCCGGTGTGCATCGGGTGCAGCGTGTGCCTAAAACTGAGACTGCAGGACGTGTGCATACGTCGACGGTAACAGTAGCGGTTCTGCCTGAGGCTGAAGAGGTTGAGTTTTCTATTGATCCTGGGGATTTGCGTATCGACGTTTATCGAGCCAGTGGCGCGGGCGGACAACACGTTAACAAAACTGAGTCTGCTGTTCGTATTACGCATATACCAACGGGAGTCGTTGTTGCTTGCCAGGAAGAGCGTTCACAGCATAAAAATAAAGCCAAAGCTATGAAAATACTCCAATCAAAGCTATTAGACTCGCAACAGGCCAAAACAGCGCAAGAGCAGAGTGCTCAGCGACGGGAGATGGTTGGGACTGGCGAGCGCGCTGAAAAAGTCCGAACATATAATTATCCCCAAAATCGGGTTACCGATCACCAGGTTGGCTTGACGCTTGGTAAACTAGACATCATCATGGAGGGAGAGTTGGATGAGATAGTCGGAGCACTTCGAGAACTTGATCATCAGGAGCGACGAAAGCATTCTAACTTTTAGTAGCGGTGTTGGTATACAGAGCACAATTTGAAAAGCGCGCCCACATAACATGGGCGCGCTTGCGTTATGAGGAGTCTTTTTATGTTCGCATATTTGTTCGAGTATGGGCGCTATTTGAACGTGCTCGGTATTGGGGTTGTTGTTGCGCTTTCCTATCTGTTTTCGCTTAATCGAAGGGCTTTTTCCTGGAAGCCAGTGATAGGGGGATTTGGGCTCTTATTCGCAACGGCCTGGTTTTTGCTGCACACTCGTATGGGGAGTTTGGTTACTGCGCTAGTAACACGGGCAGTTGATCAATTATATTCTGCTGCAGATGCGGGCATTGCCTTTATGTTCGGTGCACTTGGTGTAGCAGAGAGTCATTGGGGGTTTGTTTTTGCGATTAAAGTACTTCCAGTTATTGTCTTTTTTGGTGCATTGATGGCGGTGCTCTTTCACTTGCGTATTATTCAGGGGTTGGTCTGGATATTCGCGCGTCTCTTGGGGCCTGTTTTGGGAACTTCTGGCGCAGAAACGCTTTGCGCAGTAGGAAATGGCATTTTGGGACAGACTGAAGCGCCCCTATTAATTAGAAATTATCTTGAATCATTAACACGTTCTGAGTTTTTGTTGGTTATGATCAGTGGTATGGGTACCTTGAGCGGGTCTATTATTGCTGTATATGCCCATCTTGGTATACCGATACAGCATCTCTTGGCGGCAAGTGTGATGGCAATTCCTGCATCTATTATTGTTTCCAAGATTATGCTTCCCGAGACTGAACAGCCACAAACGGCTCCTGGTACGGAGGTTTCGATGCCATCACGCTCCTCTAATCTTTTAGAAGCAATTTCTTTGGGGACGGTTGATGGCTTAAACCTCGCATTGAATATTGGAGCGATTCTAATTTCATTTGTTGCTCTGATAGGGCTTTTGAATTCTGTTCTGGGTTGGGCAAGTTTTGAAATGCAACGATTAGTTCATTTTATGGGCGACGGCTGGCAGGTTCCTATGCTTTCATTGGAATATTTAAGTGGATTTATATTTAAGCCTTTTGCCTGGTTGTTAGGACTTACTGGTGTTGATTTGGTCAAAGGTGCGGAGCTTTTGGGTGTTCGTACGGTGGTCAATGAGATGATCGCGTATACTAGCATGCTTCAAGCCGGTCTTTCAGAGCGTGCAGTAGCGCTTTTGACGTATGCACTTGCGGGGTTTGCTAATTTGTCGAGTATTGGAATTCAAATTGGTGGTATAGGTGCTCTTGCGCCTTCACGTCGCGCGCTATTAAGTTCATTTGGCGTGCGCGCGGTGGCCGGTGGTGTTTTAACCAATCTTCTTATTGCATTTGTTGCGGGATTGTTTATTTAGCGATGGTTTATATTGTTGGGGTGCAGGGAGAAACTCCCTGCATACCCTAGATTTGCTTTGAAAAGTGGTAACATTTATCAGTTGTTTTTGTAATTTGAAAGCCATTTTTTTTATAAAAAGTGCAGGCTTGTTCATTGTGCTTATAACAATCAAGGTTGGCCTGGTAATTGGCATATTGGGACAATGTTTTTGTTAGTAGCTTCTTTCCGTATCCTTGATTGTGAAATTGCTCGTCTATAGCAACCCAAGAAATAGTTAATTCTTGGGTTTTGTTATCCTTAGAAAAAAATAGGACGCCAATTATCTTTTCCTCAATTTGCAAGAGGGCGAGATCTTCTTTGAATTCAAAAAATACATCTTTAAAAAATGAAAATCTTTTGAGAAATCCTTCGTATCCATGGTATAAATCAAGGTTGAATAATCCTTGCGCATTTTTTTCTTGTTGAAAAATGTGTAAAATTTGGTTTTTGAGTGGCATGTTAATTCGTTTTCGCATGATCGTAGTTGTGGTAAAAGTGATGGTTGGTTCCGAATGATTTTTGTTATCGCTGGCACATAGTATAGTTTGTCCCATCATAAGAAAAACAACGATAAAGCTAATGCTTATATTGACAAATTGTTTCATGGCAATTCCTTTTGGGTTTTAGAGAATTATTATTTCTTCTTCTTCTTCTTCTTCTTCTTTTGAAGGCCGAGACAATAGTTTAAAGATTAAATGGCTTGGGAAGGTTTTTTGGAATACGGTTGTTGAGTTTTTGAGCAGTTTTTATTCCCCATTGGTTGTTCTGGCTAAAGGTCCGTTTAAGTCTTGTTAGTAACGAAGGTGATTCGAACATTTTTTTGTCCTGGAGAGCAAGTGCTTTGATATATCCTTCGTACAGGAGCCGTTCGGCGGGTGTAGCTTGTACTGTTATATAATGATACGGTATGGTTAGTTGCTTGGGTTGATACCAAAGTTCAGTTCTTTCGATTCCATTTGATACAATAAAAGCGTGGCGTTTATTTGGCATTGATCGGTCAGTAAGCTCCTGTATTGGCGCTGCACTGCAAAATGGGGTGCAACTCCCTGTTTGTATGTTCCAACTTGTAACTGTATTACTGCTCGTATCGATGCAAAGAAAAAAGGTTTTGTCTTCGCTTAAAAATATTGGCCCGTTTGCTTTTTTTAGAATGAAATCTAGTAATGGGTCATAAATACTAAGCGCTATTTTGGTCGTGCTATCGTCATGCCCAAAGAATGGGATGATTTTTTTGATAATAGGCTCAATAGAAGGTGAGTCCAATCCGTCTTTTTCAATACACATTTCTATGTATGTCGATATTGGGTCGGTCAGGAGCCATAAGAATTCGTTTGAAAGCTTAAGAAGGCTACCTAGCTTGATCAGATCGAGTATGGAAGGTGAGTGCTCCGTTGCGTCCAAGGGAAGTTGGTCAATCATATGAATGATTTCACTGCTGTTTTCTTGGGAATGATGAAAGAGGAGTTGGTTGAGCAATACCAGCACTGACATATCATCGGTTTTGCATAAATTTTGACATAAAATTTCGGTGTTTTGTTTTTGGATATGCTTACCAAAAAGCATGATGGGGCTTGGTAACAAGCATGATGTTGGAAAGATTGGTTTTCTAGATACTCCAGAGCGTGCCGTTTTCAAATATTTTGAATACTGCTCGATGTATTCTAGGTTTTTGGGAAAGAAGAAGTTGCTTTCTTTAGTTGTCTTGAGACATTGCGCAAGTTTTTTGGCGTGCTCAATGAGTTGTAGCGGTTTTTGGTTATTAATGGCAAGCGCCTTTTCAAACAATATATTCATCTTGTCTTGTTCGCTACCTAAATGTGGTGTTTGTAATTCGAAGTAAACCAGAAGTAAGGAAAGGGCGTCTTTGTAGCTATTTTTGGCCTTGGTTTTGTGATGTATTTTGTTGAGCAGGCGATTGATTTGGGTTGGTCCATCTGCTGCGGTTAAATGTCCTTTGATTTGATCAAGTTTTTTAGGAAAACTGGCAAAGGCGCTGTTTTCTCGAATACAAATGAGAACAAGGATGAAGGTGGAAAATTTATTTATTTTCATGATGGCACGTGTTTATAAACAAGCGGTTGCTGTTTTAAAATGGCTGTCGAAAATGATTGGGTGCTGTAAGCTTTTTTCATGATTTTTCCTTGGCGTTAGGTGTTGGATTGAACGAGCTTTTTTACAAGACAAAAACAATGCTTTCCTTGCCCTACGAGCTTAAATCCACGATTTTGGTAAAATGCCCGCGCCGAAGCATTTTCTTTAAATACCGATAAGCGCACGGTATATCCGGGATGATTTTTTTCTAGTTCATCAAGCAGCAGGGTGCCGTATCCTTTTCTGTGATGTTTTTGATCGATTGCTAAAAGCGTTATATCAAGAAGGTGTTTGGCCTGGTTAGCAGAAAAAACAATCGCGCCTGCAAGCTTGGCTTTCTTTTTAAGTAGCAGAATATCGGAATCAACACCGTAGTATTTGTTCAGAATGTGATAGGCTTGATTACCAAACGCAGAAAAGAGCTGTGTTCGGGTGTTTCCTATCGTTCCAGGACAATTTGTTTCCTGAAGATAAAGACCAGCAAGTAAGTTACGATATTGTAGTTCGTCGGGAGTTTTAGGCGTAATGAGTTTGCTGCTATTTTTGATGAGGGCAAATCGAGGTCCGATGCCTGTACGCATTTCTTCTGGTATCAAAAGCAAAGTGAAAACGGCAATTAAGAGGGTATATGCGGTCCGCACGATTATTCCTTGGGTAGGCAAAGGGCGTCTTTAAGCATTTTGACGTAATTTGCGTCTGGTTCGGTGGGCTTTTTGAGGGTAAAGCCGTTTTTTAGGTAAAAATTTTGAGCTTGTTTGTTGCTGAGGAAGCATGATAACGTAACTCTATGATTAGGGAAGCTTGCTAATAGCTGCTGTAATAAGATCTGCCCATACCCTTTTTTTTGTTTTTTTTGATCAATCGCAAACCAGCGGATATCGAGTTCATTCTGTTCTTCGCTGAAGAAAAGTGCACCGACGATATGGTTTGATTTTTGTAATATCGCGACCTGTTGATCGTTTGGCGCGAAAATCATCTGCTTAACACAGGAAGATCTTTTACAAAAACTTTCATATGAATTTGTGAAGTCAAACAGACCACGTGCGTTCGGTTCTTGCATAATGATCTCTTCAATTTGGCTTTTGAGGCCAGAAAATTGTTGTTTTTCTAGCTTTTTGCCCGGGAGAAAGAACATGGTTAATTTTTCGCCAGTTTTGCTTTCGATGGGTATGAGAACCGGTTGCAGTGATCTTTTATTACTGGTTGCGGCTGCTTGTGCGGGTAATTGAGCAGCGAACGCCTGATGTGATAGGAAAAGAAGAAGGTACAAAGCGAGCTTTTTATACGATAACTGAAGTATGACCATTTTGGTTCCTTCTGGTTAATTAAAAGTTTTTTCTAGATAAGTAGGTTGCTTTTTATCTTTTATAAATTCGTTTTATTTTATTATAGAAAATATTTTTTATTTGTAAAGTTTTTTCTTGTAACGAGAGAATGGGGGGAGATTTATTGACACCTTTGTGGAGCTATGGTGCCTCGTTGGTTCATATCTACAGTTGTTTTATCGCGGCAGGTGGCTGTTAGCTAAAGTCTGTCAAAATGGATTTCGTGTTGTACCTTTTTTCGCGTAATAACCGGTGTTGCTCCTTCTTGCCAGTGTTCAAGGATTAGGAGAGGATCATTATCGTCGATCTGGATACCGCCATTTGTCTCATCTGTAAAGCCTAGTTTTTTGTAAAGATTGCGTGCCGCGTGATTGTATTTGTAGACCGTTAATATAGTCCGTTCATTTTTTATAGCGGCTAATGCGTTTTGCATAAGGAGTGTGCCAATTCCTCTGCGGTGATATTGCTCATCGACAACGAGCAAATTTATGGATGCCGTTTGATCTTTTTTTTGAGAGGCATCAAATGTGATCATGCCTATAGTCTGGTTTTTTTCTCGTGCAACAAGCACATAATCAAGAAAGTACGTACTAACGTGTTCCTTGGGATCATTCAAAAACCAATCATTAGGGAACAACATTGGTTTGTTTTTGGGTGATAATATCATCTCTACGCATGTATTCAAATCACGTTTTATTTTGCCTTGCTCGATGTTGATTTTTTGAGTCTGTTTGCCTGCGTGATTTGTCGGAGGTGGTAGAAAACAGGCCAATAAACTTGCAAATAGGTTAATTAATTTCATGCGAATACTGCGTTGTTTGCAGGGGATTGATGATAATAAATAGCAGGGTTGAGAGTCCTATTGATCCCCAGATACCCCAAAAAGGCAGAATGTTCATGATGGTTCCCAAATACCCAATTAGCCCGGTAATAACGCACACATATGCGGCGGCTGAACTAACCTTTTTTAGCAGATAGGCACCCATAATAGGCACAAATATTGTCGCAATAGGGATTTGATAACTGAGAATAATGATATTGAGGATGTTTTCGCTTGATTGGGCCAGGATGAAAGCAATCGACCCAATGAATAGGGTGACAAGTTTAGGAATAATAAGGTTGGCACGTGAATGTGAATAAATATTGTTAAGGTGAAAGTCTTCGGTCACGTGTGCACTAATTGCACAAAGCAATGAATTGGCTGTTGAAAGAATTGCTGCAAGTATTCCGTATAAAACCAAAAGTTGCACCAAGATGCTGTACTTATGCGCAATGAGACTCATTAGTGGCTGCGCGCCGCTTGAGATTGCGGCCTCAAGGAGCGGAGTATTGCGTGCTTGTATGCCAAAGTAAAAAGGGAGGTATGCAAAGGTAACCATTGACGCTGCTGCTAAAGTTGTGCCCCAAAAGACCGTCTTTTGATTTTTTGCAGCAATGATTGTTTGTGCAATATCCTGTTCGAACAAACAGTACAGTGTTGGGGTAATTGCAATAGTTAAAAATCGTATTACAGCATCAGGGAGTTGTTTACTCAATTGAAAAGCCGTTGGTATACTCGCAGGAATGTTCGGTGAAATGATTAAGTCGATGAAAAAGAGAATGATAAAGACGATGAGGATAACCAACAACTGAAAAGCGTTGTTGCTAATAACGGCTTTAAGCCCGCCCATCATGGTATAGGTAATAACAACTGCCCAAAGACTAATAAAAAGTATAGGGGTATAGAGATTCATCGATAGAAGAAGCGCGCGGCTCCCTACGATCTGTGCTACTAGGATGCCGCCTAGAGAGGTGATCGAAGCTATTGACGCTACTTTGGTTAGAAAGGGAGAGCCATACCGTTTTTCAAATATTTGTGCGATTGTGTGCACGTTTTGTGCGCGAATTCGATGGGCAAAACTGCTTGCAAGCAGGATAAAGCCAATAGCAATACCGGTAATATACGCAAATGCAAGAAGTCCATAACTGTATGCTTCTTGCGATGTTCCTAATATTGCGCCACCACCAATTTGTGTGGCAATCAGGGACATAGTTAGGCCAAAAATGCCAACATTCTTGCCTGCAAGGAAAAAATCTGTTGTGGAACCGATTGTTTTGGATGTTTTGTACCCAACAAAAAGGTACCCAAGACCCATCGCGCTCGCGATAAGTGAAAAAGTAAGTAATTCCATATGTGGTCACTTTTGTTTTTTATTCGTACGTGGAGAGTATAGGCCGATTTATTGATATTGTACAGGTGGGCTGCTAATTTTCTCCTCCTTGTCGGTGCTTTGGTTTTATAAGTTTGTTGTTTTTCTTCGCTGCTTTTATACTGTCGCCAAATTGTGACTTGATTATTGACAGGAGTTGGCGATGGAAGGTTGTTCGGTTTGTACAGGCACACAAAATGAGTTATTGGAACGTCTAGTTTGTGCTTTAGAAAAGCGTGATGTTTTGGAACCGCAGGATTTGGAAGCATTGTGCCGAGAATTTGAGGAGCATGAGGCACTTTCAGTGCAAGATTTTTTGCTTGATGCGGGTATAGTAGAAAAAGAAGACCTTTTAGGCGCACTTGAGGAAGTATTTGGGGTCAAGGCTATCGATGTTCTTGGTACGATGTTTGACCATACATTAATCAAGGTTTTCCCGAAGGATGTATTGTTGCGCAACAATACTATTCCGTATCTTCAAGATGGCCTTGTTTTGATCGTTATCGCAGGAAATCCAGAACAAGAAGGACTTGAAGAAATATTGCGCGAGTATGTGTCTAATGATATTGAGTTTTTTGTTGGCATACCACAACATATCGACATGATGATAAAGGATTTTTATCAGGATGAGCTATTTCACGTTGAATTTGAGAATACCATTGCACAAGCGCACTACGAAGACGAAGAAGATCGATATTATTGGGAGCATGAGCGGGAACGTTTTGAAGAAGGTGAGCGTGACGTAGAATTAGATCGTGTTTTTGAAGATGAAGAACATGACGCTGAGGAAGAAGAATGAAGTATGTCGCCTTTTTTGACCAGATTACTCGGGAAGATGGTGCCTTGTATGGGGGAAAGAACGCGGCCTTGGGAGAAATGTACCAGAATCTTTCCGTAAAAGGTATACGTGTTCCCTATGGGTTTGCAGTTTCTACTAATGCATATTGGAAGCATTTAGAAGAAAATGGTCTTTTAGAAGAGATTCAAGGGCAGCTTGAGTTAATTCAAGCAGACTCGATTGATTCACTGGTTAAAGCGGCTCGGGCTATTCGAGCAAGGATTACTGCAGTATCGCTCCCGGAAGACGTTACTCAAGAAATTATTGAAGCGTATGCGCAGCTTTCTGTCTTTTATCAACAAGAAGCAAGTGCGGTAGCGGTTCGTTCTTCGGCGACAGCAGAAGACTTGCCGGAGGCATCTTTTGCCGGCCAACAGGAGACCTTTTTAAATATCAATGGTGTCTCAGATTTAATTGAGGCTGTTGTTAAATGCATGGCCTCTCTTTTTACTGAGCGCGCAATTGTTTATCGGCGTTCTAATGCGATTCGTCATATGGATGTTGGCTTGTCGGTTTGCGTCCAGAAGATGATTCGGGCGGATTTAGCTGTTTCTGGCGTAATGTTTACGTTAGAAACAGAATCGGGCCATCGTAATTTTATTTCAATCAACTCGTCCTACGGGCTTGGTGAACCGATTGTTCAAGGCCAAGTAAATCCGGACGAATTTTTGGTTGCTAAAGAACAGCTTCGTCAGGGATATTTCGCAATTGTGCGGCGTTTTTTGGGCGCCAAAGAAAAGCAGATGGTATATCGGCAGACGGGTTTTTTTGATCGCCTATTTCCGTTTCATTCTGGGGCCAATCCTTCTTCTGTTGTTTTGGAAAGTGTTTCGCCCACAAATAAGCTAAAGTGGTCGCTTACTGATGAGCAGGTTATTGAACTTGCTCGGGTTGGGCTTTCTATTGAGGATTATTATACAGAAAAAAATGGTCGCTGGACGCCGATGGATATTGAGTGGGCGTATGATGGCGAAGATGGTCTTTTATATGTTGTTCAAGCACGTCCTGAAACCGTACATGGTAACAAAGAGCACGCGCTTACTTTTTCAAGCTTTTCTTTTGTGCAACAGCCCGGCGAAGGCAATAAGGTTTGTGAAGGCGCGCGTGTCGGATACGGCATTGTTTCTGGCCGAGCGCGGATCCTCGCTTCGCTTGAAGAGGAGGAAAAGATAGAGGAGGGAGATATCCTGGTTGCGACGATGACCGATCCTGATTGGCTTCCTGTTATGGAACGGGCTGCGGCGATTGTAACCGAGCAGGGGGGGAGAGCTTGCCATGCAGCTATTGTGAGTCGTGAGCTTGGGATACCTGCAATTGTTGGTTCAATAGATGCGACAGAAAAAATAGTTGATGGTGAAGTGATTACGCTTGATTGTTCTGCTGGAGATCGTGGCAATGTTTATCGGGGCATCTGGGAAGCGCAAGAAACAACAGTGTTGTTAGCAGCATCAAAAACTTCGCCGGTAGCGTTGCAGCTTAATACGAGCGATCCTCTACGCGCTATTGATGCATCGTTTTTGCCGGTTGATGGCGTTGGATTGGCACGCCTAGAATTTGTTATTTCAGGTACTATTGGCGTGCATCCACAAGCCTGTGCGCATCCCGAGCTTGTGCAGGATGCAATTTTGCGCGAGGTTATTAGTGAAAAATTGGTGGCGGAACCCGAAAAATGGGCAGAAACATTTATCCATATGCTTGCTGAATCGATTGGTACGATTGCGGCAGCTTTTTATCCACGCCGTGTTTTGGTACGAACCTCTGATTTTAAAAGTAATGAATATGCCTCCTTGTTGGCGGGGAATATTTTTGAGGGGGAAGAAGCAAACCCGATGCTTGGCTTGCGTGGTGCTGCGCGGTATCTTGATCCAGCCTATCAGGATGCGTTTTGGTTAGAATTAAAAGCGTTTGATCTAGCGCGAAAAACATTTGGACTTACTAATTGTCAGGTTATGATACCATTTATTCGCTCTTCTAAGGAGTTGGCGGCAGTTGTGCAACGTATTGAAGCTGCTGGGTTGGTACGGGGCGAAAATGGATTTGAATTGGCTATGATGGTTGAGTTGCCTGAAAATATTTTGAGTATGGAAGAATATTTACCGTATTGCGATGGTTTTTCTATTGGTTCGAACGATTTAACCCAACTTGTTTTGGGTGTAGACCGTGATACGCAAAGTGTGCAGCATCTATATGATGAAAACGACCCCGCGGTGCATGCTATGATTATACAAGCAATCGAAAAAGCGCATATGTACCAGAAGTCTATTGGCATTTGTGGACAAGGTCCGGCTGACTCTCAAGAGCTTCGTGAGTTTTTGATTCATAATAAAATTGATTATGTATCTATGACAGCAGATGCTGTTGTTCGGTTCTTGGCTGATTTGTAATGTTTTTGGTCGCAAAGCGAATTTTATTCGCTTTGCGACCACGCCGTTCGTTTATATTCTTAAACTGTTATTTTATTTTGTTTTTTTATATACTAATGGAAGTCTGTTTTCTTAAGGAGTGATGGGCCATGAACAATTCTTTCTAGGTTTTTTTAATATTTCGCGTATAACTGCGTTTTTATTTGCTTAGAAAGGTATTGGTATGTTTCACAGCGTAATACATCTTAATGAAATTGAACTTTTTTTCACCATAAAACTTGTTTTTCAAATTTTTCTGCTTCTATTTCCTTTGGCTCTCGTATTGCAATTATCGGGGCTAATGGTACGGGCAAGTCGACATTATTGAAAATGATTGCAGGGGTTGCGCCATATGAAGGTTTTTTGGCACTGCCGACCAACGCGATATGTGGCTATGTACCCCAGGTTGTCCTGGAAACTGATGCTTTAAGTGGGGGAGAGCGTTTTAATGCGGCTTTATCTACCGCTTTGAGTAGAAATCCTAATATGCTATTGCTGGATGAACCGACGAATCATCTTGACGCGCGAAACCGTAAAAGTTTGCT